>Ga0209335_10000782_pt1 | contig 37915 bp, 38 predicted proteins | sample COG_09_FD_184753 | JGI IMG/M metagenome (GOLD analysis project Ga0209335, IMG submission 184753) | Pelagic Microbial community sample from North Sea - COGITO 998_met_09 (SPAdes) (version 2) | ecosystem: Environmental > Aquatic > Marine > Neritic zone/Coastal water | place: Helgoland, sampling...
GATGCGCAAGGGAATCAACTTAGCACGGGGGTATATATTTATAGCTTAGAGTCTGCGCAGTTCAGACAAGCTAAAAAACTTATCCTGGTTAAATAATATTTTAGCACTCTAAATCCGAGAGTGCTAAAATACATTGCAAATAGTGATTAATAAAGTATAATTTCCGCCCCACATTTAATGTGGAAAAATATATAAATGAAATTTAATAAATAAGAAAACAGGAGTAAGCGAAATGGCACTAAATGTAAAGCCTTTGGCTGATCGTGTTGTTGTTGAACCTGCAGCGGCTGAAGAAATGTCTTCAGGAGGAATCATTCTTCCAGATACTGCTCAGGAAAAACCACAGCAAGGTACTATTGCTGCAACTGGTCCAGGAAAAGTTTCTGAATCAGGCACGCTAGTAGCAATGGAAGTGAAAAAAGGAGATAAGATCCTATATGGTAAATATAGTGGTACTGAATTCTCATTTGAAGGAACAGATTATTTAATTATGCGTGAGAGCGATATTCTCGCTGTCCTATAAGGAGTAAATAAAAATGGCTAAAGAAATCTCATATGATCTCGAAGCACGCAATGCCCTTAAGGCCGGTGTGGATAAGCTTGCCAATGCGGTTAAAGTAACACTTGGCCCAAAAGGTCGTAATGTTGTGATCGAGAAAAAATTTGGCGCACCGACTATCACCAAAGATGGTGTCACGGTTGCCAAAGAAATTGAATTAGATAATAGATTAGAAGATGTTGGTGCGCAGATGGTTAAGGAAGTCGCTTCAAAGACTTCTGATGTTGCCGGTGATGGTACAACAACTGCTACAGTTTTAGCTCAAGCACTAGTTGCTGAAGGTTTAAAAAATGTAACGGCAGGTGCAAACCCAATGTCTATCAAACGTGGTATCGATAAAGCTGCTATAGCAGTAGTTGAAGGATTGAAAAAACAGAGTAAAACTTTACCTGACTCAGAGCAAATTGCTAATGTGGGTAAGATCTCAGCGAATAATGATGAAGAAATTGGTCATAAAATTGCTGAAGCTATGGAAAAAGTTGGTAAAGATGGAGTGATAACAGTAGAAGAATCAAAAACAGCTGAAACCTTTTTGGAAACAGTTGAGGGTATGCAGTTCGACCGTGGTTATCTTTCTCCTTACTTTGTAACTAACTCAGATAATATGGAAGCAGAACTAGAAGATCCTTATCTTTTAATTTATGATAAGAAAATTTCAAATATGAAAGACCTTCTTCCTTTGTTAGAAAAAGTTGTTCAGACAGGTAAACCAGTTATGATTATCGCTGAAGATGTTGAAGGTGAAGCCTTAGCAACATTAGTGGTTAATAAACTTCGTGGTACCTTTAAGGTCTTAGCAGTTAAGGCACCTGGTTTTGGTGACCGTCGTAAAGCTATGCTTGAAGATATTGCAGTATTAACAGGAGCTACTGTTATTTCTGAAGATGCTGGTTATAAATTAGAAAATGCAACTTTAGAATACCTTGGTACATCTAAGCGTGTCGTATCTGATAAAGATAACTCTACAATAGTTGGTGGTAGTGGTCAGTCTGATGCAATAAAAGCTCGTATTAATGAAATCAAAGTTCAAATTGAAAAAACATCATCTGATTATGATCGTGAGAAATTACAAGAGCGTTTAGCAAAATTATCAGGCGGTGTTGCAGTTATTAATGTAGGTGCAGCAACTGAAGTAGAAATGAAAGAAAAGAAAGCAAGAGTCGAAGATGCACTTCATGCAACTCGTGCGGCAGTAGAAGAGGGAATTATCCCTGGTGGTGGTGTTGCTTTACTTCGTGCTGTTTCTGCTTTAGATAAGATCAAAGTTGATGATGAAGAAGCCGTTGGCGTAGATATTATGCGTCGTGCATTGGATGCTCCAATTCGTCAAATTTGTGAAAATGCAGGAGTTGAACCTTCAATTATTGCGCAAGCTGTTCGCGAAGGTAAAGATGACTATGGTTATGATGCTCGTACTGGTGAATATGTAAATATGTTCAAAGCAGGTATTATTGACCCTACAAAAGTTGCTCGCGTGGCTGTAGAAAATGCTAGCTCAATAGCTGGTATGATCTTAACTACAGAAGCAGCAATTACTGAGATTCCTGAAAAAGATGCTCCAGCAATGCCTCCAATGGATCCAGGAATGGGTGGCATGGGCGGAATGATGTAATCTAAGGATTACTTACTTTTTTATTACTAAAGCCTCTCTTAGGAAACTAAAAGAGGCTTTTTTTATATAAATAAGATGCATGATTATTATTACTTTAATTTGAGTTTAATGGAGAACTTTTTATGATTTATAAACCTAAGTTATTACTTGTAGCTTTAGTGTTTTGTTTAAATACAAACTCTTGTAATAGTAAAGATGATATCAAAATAGATGAAAATACTTTTACAAAGTCTATCGATATTTTTGGTATAAAAATATTAGCCACAAATAATACAGGTGATGCAAAAGTAATTCATGCAGCTAAAATTTTAGCTCAATATTTAGATAATGATGAAAATGGTGAAGTAGATAATAAATTGGTTGTAGATAAAATGATTTCTGTTGGTGCTACTTTAGTAATGTTCAAAGATGAAGATGAATCAGAAAACTTTATATATGAAGGTGATGATTTAGACCATACGCAAGATCTTTATGATGAGGAAACAATTACTACATTTAACAAAAATACTTCAAATTCACGTTTTGATGCTTCTTTAGAAGAAATTCTTCATTTAATAACTCATGAAGGGTATTCACAGGTTTATTCTGAATTAGCAGAAACAAAAGGTTCTGCTATAGCGAAAGCTATGGATAGAGCTCGTGGAGGATATTTTTTATCTCCACCATCAAAATACCCATCGATTGCATGGTATTCATATGACGATGAAACTTGTACCTATGATTGTATGATTACAGAATATTTTTATTGGTCTCTTACAAGTATTTTAGGTGCTCAAGCCTACCCTGGAAGATTTGATGAAATTAGCCACGAATGGAAATTGAATACATTAGAAAAAGTCAAAAGTACCGATACAGATATTTATTCTATTTTAACTAATGCAAAATTTGCTTTCCCAAAAATATTACCAGATAATAAATATAATGGATTTGAAATTACTTTAAAAAAGTGATTTTTTTAATTCATCATCTTGACTAATAAATATGACCACATTTAAATTCTTTATCTCATGGGAATAATTAGACTTAAAAATATGCAATTTTATGGATTTCATGGTGTCAATAAATCTGAAAAAGATCTAGGTGGTAGATTTGAAGTAGATGTGGAATTACATTTATCATTAGAATCCTCATGCATATCAGATAATTTGAAAGATACTATTGACTATGAGTCTATATATAAAATTGTTGATAGTTGCGTACAAAGAGATAAATTTTATTTAATTGAAGCTCTAGCTAATTCTATAGCAAAAGATATCTTGAATAATCATCAAATAGAATCCCTTCTGGTGCGAGTCAGAAAGCCAAATGCACCAATAAAAGGAGTCTTAGATACTGTAGAAGTAGAGATTCAAAGAAAACAAAAGGATTATGACTGAAATAGTTTACTTGGGTATTGGCTCTAATATTGGTGATAAAGAAACAAATATTTTTACAGCCATTGCTGCCTTAGATGTAAGAGATGAAATTAGTGTAAAAAGAACTGCATCTATTTATGAAACTGAACCAATGTACAAAACTGATCAGCCAACATTTTTTAATACAGTAGTTGAATTAGAATCAATTTTGCCACCAGAATCGATGCTTCAAGTCTGTCAAGGTATTGAACTCATGTTAGGTCGTCCTCAAAATCATAAAAAAAATGAACCAAGAGTAATTGACCTAGATATCTTAGCTTATGAAACAAAATCAGTAGATATAATAAATTTAAAGATTCCACATCCACAGCTTTTTGCTCGTAAATTTGTACTTGTTCCATGGGCCGAAATTTCACCTGATTTTATGGTGCAAGATTATGGTAGATCAGTTTCAGAACTATTATCTTTATGTCCTGACACTTCAAATGTTAAAAATCATAAATTGGAAAAAACTGCATGAGAAATCTATACTATGTGGCAATTGAAGGTACAATTGGTGTTGGAAAGACAAGTTTGGCAAAACTTATTTCTGAACATCTTGGTGCAAAGTTAGTTTTAGAAGAATTTCAAGATAATCCATTCTTGTCAGATTTTTATAATGATCCGGAACGTCATGCATTTCAAACACAATTATGGTTTTTACTTCAAAGATTTCAACAACAGCAAGATCTAAGACAAATTGATATGTTCCAAAACTTGGTTATAACTGATTACATGTTTGTAAAAGATCGTTTATTCGCATCACTTAATTTAAATGAAAAAGAAATGTCTCTCTATGACACAGTAGCAAATATGATGGAACGAAATGTAATTGGTCCAGACCTGGTTATTTTTTTACAGGCTGATACAGAAACGTTAATGCGAAATATCTCTAAACGTGGAAGAGATTTTGAAAAAAATATGTCAGAAGATTATATTGATGCACTTAATCAAGTTTATAATGAATATTTTTTTCGTTATCAAGACACACCACTCGTCATTATTAATACAAATAATATTGATTTTGTCAATAATAAAGGTGACCTTGATGAAGTGATCAATTATATAAGACAACCAGCAAAAGGAACTAAATTTTTTAATCCAACAACTGGTTTATAATATGATTAAACTGCTAATTCTGGGAATTCTCGCTTATTTTATTTACACATTAAAAAAGAAATTTATTTCAAAAAAAAATAATCCTTATGTTAAAGAAACAGATTCATATAAGAATTTGAATATTAAAGATGCAGATTATGAGGATATAAGCCAAGAGAGTGAATCATGAAAAAAATATTTAAATTTATTAATGAAAATCCTAATTCGAAAGATTTAGGACTCCTATCTCTAAGGTTACTACCAGGTTATTATTTCATTGTAAACCATGGCTGGAGTAAGATAACAAACCCAGCTAAATGGGAAAAACTTGGAAGTGCTTTTACAAAATATTTTGGTGATTTATTAGATTTTGCAAGTCCACTTTTTGGATTTTTAGCTGCTTTTTCAGAGTCTATTTGTGCCATTTTAATAGTGGTTGGTTTATTTACTCGTTCATCATCTTTATTAGCTCTTGCAACAATGTTTGTGGCTGCTTTAAATCATATCACAACTACAGGTAGTCCTGAAAAAGCATGGCTTTATTTTTCTATTTTTTTAGCTCTGTTCTTATTAGGTCCAGGTAAATATAGTATTGATAAAATATTTTTTTCTAGTACTGAAGACTGATGGAAGCAATTCGTATTCACAAACACGGTGGAACAGAAGTTTTGAATTATGAGTCTGTCCCTACTCCCAAGCCCAAAAAAAATGAAGTTATTATAGAAATTAGAGCTGCTGCTATGAATCATTTAGATATTTGGGTTCGTCGCGGTGTTCCAGGTGTCCCTCTTCCTATGATTTTAGGTAGTGATGGTGCAGGTGTTATTACTGAAGTTGGAGACGCAGTAACTAAATTTAAGGTTAATGACGAAGTTTGTATTCAACCTCTAACATATTGTAATAAATGTTATTACTGTAAAAATGGTAAGCAAAATTATTGTCACCAGATTGGAATTTTAGGTGAAACGCAAGATGGAACATTTTGTGAGTATGTAGTAATCTCAGAGAGTAATGTTTATCCAAAACCAAGTCATCTTTCATTTCAGGAAACAGCCGCGTTTCCTTTAACTGCTCAAACAGCTTACTCAATGTTAGTTCGAAGAGCTAAAATAGAATTTGGAGAGACAGTATTTGTTTGGGGTGCGGGGTCAGGCGTAGGTACCATGGCTATACAAATTGCTAAAGCTAAAGGATGTAATGTTATTGCAACTGGTGGATCAGAAGAAAAGCGAAATCATGCTAAGAATATCGGTGCTGATTTTGTTCTAGATCATTATAATGAAAATATAGTTAGTCGAGTAAATGAATATACGGACGGTTTTGGAGTTGACGTAATTATTGAACATGTGGGTGAAGCTACATGGGAAAAAAGTATGAAGATTCTTGGAAAAGGTGGAAGGTTGGTTACATGTGGTGCAACCACTGGCCCTAAAGTAAATATTGATATAAGACATTTATTTAGCAAGCAGCAAAGCATTATGGGGTCAACAATGGGTGACTCAGCTGCTTTTGATGAATGCTTAGGTCTAGTACTAGATAGAAAGATTAAGCCAATAATTGACAGATCTTTTTCATTTGAAAAAATACGTGATGCACATGATTATTTAGAAAATAGTAGTCAAATAGGTAAAGTAATTTTATTGCCAAAATGAAATATAGTAAGCATATATTTATTTGTACTAATGAACGTGAGGAATGTAGTATTAAAGGAGATTGTGCGAGACGTGGAAGTAAAGAAATTCGTATAATGTTTGTTAAGCTTATAAATGAACATGGTTTGAAAGGTAAGGTTCGTGCAAATAAAAGTGGTTGTTTAGATGCGTGTGAAATGGGAACTGCTTTAGTAATCTACCCTAAAGGAATATGGTATACAAAAGTAACTAAATCAGATGTAAGAGAAATATTTAATAAATCGATATTACAGGACAAAGTTGTTGAAAGATTAAGAGGAAATAACGATACATGGGGGCAAATGATGGAAATAAGAAGAAAGAATCTGGTTAAAGCATGAAGAGAATATTGCATTTATTAATTTGGAGTTTTATTATAACAAATAGTTTTGCCCAAATGAAAAAAGGATTTGGTTTAACAACTGGAACACAAGGATCTGGTATACATTTTATTGGAAATTGGAAGTTGAATGATAAAATATTTTATGGATTCGAAGCACGCTACTTTGATATAAAAAATGAAACTGAGATTCCTGTTTATAATCAGTATACTGGCCAATATATAAATGTCGGCGATAAAGCGCTTGTTCTTTTACCATTTTATGCAACAGCAAGGTGGTTACCATTTGAAGGTAAAATTGCAAATAATTTTTCTCCTTTTGTTCAATTAAAAGGAGGACCATTATTAGCTATAGATGGAAATGAATCGTACAGAAAATTTAATGCTCGCTGGAGAAAAGCACCAACTTTTACATCCTATGGAGCACAAATAGTTATTGGAGTTTCTTTTTTACAAATGGGTGGGTCTTCAATCTCTCCTTCGATTGGTTTTGAATTTCTTCCTATGGGGCGTACTGTTGACGACAAAAAGCAATATGATGGTACAACAATTAATATAACTTGGATTTTTGCGAACTCACGTCGCTGATGGAAGAACGCTATTTTAAAATAAATTCGGATTCAATCACCCAAAATAAATTCTCTCTTTCAAAATCTGAATCATCTCACTTTATTAATTCATTGAGAGGTAAAATTAATGATGACGTATGGCTTCTTGATGGTTTAGGGTGTGCCTATAAAGGTACAATCACATCAATTAATAAAGATTTAGCTTCAGGACTAGTTAAAGAAACCATGAATAACTATGGTGAGTCTAAGTATGATATTAACTTAGTGGTTGGTTTGGTTAAAGGTAGTCGAATGGATTTTATTATTGAAAAAGCTACAGAACTAGGAGCTAAGTCAATTCAGCCAATTATATTTAAAAGATGTATAAAAAAGAAGTTGAATATTGATCGCGCTCAAAAGATAATTCAATCTGCTGCTAAGCAAAGTGGTAGAAGTTTTTTTCCAAATATTTTTCCAGTTTCAACACTTGGTGCTTGGATTAAAGATAACTCCTCCAATATTAATATTCTCTTTCACATGAATGGCTCTGATTCTCTAAAAAATGTTTTTAATAAAGTAAATAGTTCATATAACATTATTATTGGACCTGAAGGTGACTTTTCAGAAGTTGAATTAAAAGCTTTAGAATCAATAAAACCTATAACTGTAAACTTAGGACCACGTAGGTTAAGAAGTGAAACATCAGTAATTGCTGGGCTAGCAAATATCAATCATATTTTGAATTATATAAATGGATAATTGTTTATTTTGCAAAATTATTAAAGGTGAAATTCCTGCAAATAAAGTTTATGAGAATGAACATGTTTTAGCTTTTAGAGATATTGATCCTAAGGCACCAATACATATTTTAGTTATTCCAAAAAAACATATAAAATCAATAAATGAATTGAATTCATCAGATAAATTTTTAGCTGGAGAGTTAATTTTAGCATCTAAAAAAATTGCTATAGATGAAGGTATTAATTTAAAGGGTTTTAGAACCATATTTAATACAAACGACGATGGTGGACAGACAGTTTATCACATTCATATGCACATTATGGGTGGCCGACAAATGAAATGGCCACCAGGTTAAGCTTATATAAATTATTTTTTTATGAATTCTCTATATGGTTTTCTCGTCGATTAGATATTAGATTAATTAACTTTATTAACAATGTAAATGTATATATCAGAACTTAATATTCACGGTTTCAAATCTTTTGCCAAAAAAGAAAAAATAAAATTTGGTGAAGGTGTTACGGTAATTGTTGGTCCTAACGGATGTGGAAAAACAAATATCGTTGATGCTATAAGATGGGTTTTAGGTGAACAAAAATATTCTGTTTTGCGCACAGGCAAAATGGGTGATATTATATTTAATGGAGCCGATAATCTTAAGCCCCTTTCAGTTTGTGAAGCATTCTTAACTGTGCATAATAATAAGGGTAAACTACCTGTTGAGTATAATGATGTTGAAATAGGAAGGAGGATTTATCGTAATGGTGATTCTGAATATTTTATAAATAAACGACCTTGCAGACTTAAAGATATTCATGATCTTTTTGTAGATACTGGCATGGGATCTGATGCTTACTCTGTAATCGAACTAAAGATGATTGAAGAAATTCTTTCAGAAACAGCTGATGACCGTAAAAGAATGTTTGAAGAAGCAGCTGGCATAAATAAATATAAACAACAACGTAGATCTGCAATGCGAAAGTTTGATGCAGTTGGTCAAGATTTAGAAAGAATTAATGATATTGTACAAGAAGTTGAACAGCAAGTTCATAGTTTAAATCTTCAATTAAAACGATTTAAACGACATGAAAAATTAAATGAAGAACTAAAAAATAAAGAAATTGATTTAGCATATATTAAGGTTCACAATCATGAATCTGAAATAATACCATTGCGTAAAAATGTTTTAGAATACTTACATCTTAAAGATGAGAAAATTTCTGATAAAAATATTCATGAAGAAAAATTAACTCAATTAAAAAAACATTATGTTGATCAACAGTCTGATCTATTATCTTTACAAAAAGATTTAAGTACCCTAGAAGAAAATCGAGAATCTTTTCAAAACAATATTTTAGTTTGCTCAGAACAAGACAAGGCAGCTGAGTTAAATATTCAACGTTTAAAAAATGAGCTTTCTTCAAGTGATTATAAAAAAACTCAATTAGTTACGCAGATTGATATCAGTAAGAGTGAACTTAAAGCTCTCGAGCCTAAGGTTGAATTGTTATTAGATAAATATAAAACAAAAAAATCGAACTTTACTATTTTAGATATTAAATATAAAGAAGCACAAATAAACTTAGAATCTGCTCAAAGTAATCGCTGGGAAGCTGAAAAGAGAATTGCTGATGACCGATCACTTCTAGAACGAACTCAATTAATGTTATTAGACAAAAAAGAGAAGCTATCTAATATCGTTAATAAGATTAATGATGAAAAATTAGAAGAAAAAAACCAGCGAAAAATTCAAAAAAAATTAGAATTAGATAAAGCTGAACTAAATAGCTTAAGTGATGAAAAGTCTAAAAAATTAAATAGTATTCAATCTGAACTTAATGATGATAAAGAAAATCAATCAAATTTAGCTAATAAGATACATCAAGATAAATCATCTTTATCGAATCTAAAAAGTCAACTAGCATTTTATGAAGAATTGGTCTCGCAAAAAGAAGGTTATCCAAGTGGTGTAAGAACAGTACTTAAAAGCCCGAAAATATATTCAGGGATTATTGCTACTGTTGGTGATCTTTTTCAAATGGAAGAGAAATACAATATAGCATTTCAAGCTGCTTTAGGTCATTGGTCAAAATGTCTTGTTTCAAAAGATCGTGATACTGCAATGAATATTCTTTCTAAGGCTAAGAAAGAAGAAATTGGTAATTTATCAATTTTACCATTAAAAGAGCTAAATGCATTACCATTTAATTCAAAGGAAGTACCTAAAAGTGATCATATTTTAGGTTCTGGAGTGAACTTGTCTGGTGTAAGTAGTTTTAATGAAGGACTTGCAAATGCTTTAGTTGGCAATTTATTAGTTGTTGATAATTTAGAAAATGCACTTAAAACTCATGACCTTAAAGGCTGGGATGTAGTTGATTTAAAAGGAGCTTTTTTTGGTAAAAATCTTCTATTAAAACATCAAGGTAAAGAAGAAGAAGGAGGACTTCTTGGCCGAACTAAAAAAATAAAATTATTAAAAAAGAATATAGATGAATTAATTAATCAAAATAGTATAGATAATAAATCCTTTAACTCTCTATTAAAAATAATTGATAATAAAAATCTAATTCTAGAATCATTGAAAGATAAAGTAGATGTTTTATCTATTGATCTTAATAAAGTTGAAACAGGTTTAATTCAAAACCATTATAAACAGTCTCAAAACCTTGAGTTATTAAAAGAACTCAATCATGAATTAATTGATATTAAAAATAATATTAAAGAACTTTCAGAATCAGAAAAAAAGTTGCTTCCAAATTTATCTAAAACTGAAAAAAATATAAATGAACTTCAAAGTAAAGTTGATCAAGCATCAAAAATACTTATCAGTCATCAAACCGATCGTGAGACATTTCAACAAGTTGTTCAAGATCTCCGAATTGAACTACTAAATATGGAGAATAAACGTGAAAGTATTAATTATCAAAAAGAAATAGCTAATAACACAATAGGGGAGTTAGAAAGTAGACACCAAAACATTGATAAAGAAATATCAGAATTATTATCTAAAAGAGAAGCACTTGAAAAGCAAATCTCAAAGTCTGATATTGAACTTAACTCTATATCGGGAAAATTAGTAAAAGAACGCAGTGTTTTAAAACTTAAACAGGGTATAGTTAATGATACTTACCAATCTATGGAAGAAATTCAAAATAAAATTCGCTCTGAACAAGATTCACGAGAAACTTTACTTGAAGAATTAAAAATAAATGAATTGAAGATTGTTGAACAAGAACAACGTGTAAATATTATTAAAGAACGTATTAAAGATCGTTATTCAATGGATATACCTCTAGATTTAATTGTTGATGATGAACTAGATGACTTAGAACTTCGTGTTGACCAAATTATGAGAAGTATTGATAGCATTGGACCAATTAATATGGCTGTTCAATATGAATATGAAGAAGAACAAAAGCGTTTAGAAACACTCATTGAGCAACGAATAGATCTAACTACATCTGAAGATAATTTAAGAGAGACTATTCAGCAAATTGATAGAGTTGCCAGGAAAAAATTTCAAGAGACATTTGATAATATTAAATTAAACTTTAGTAAAATATTCGGAATGTTTTTTGAAGGTGGAACTGCATCTTTGTCATTAATTGGAGATCCAGATCCATTAGAGTCTGATATCTCGATTCATGCTCAGCCTCCTGGCAAAAAGAATCAGTCGCTTAGAATGTTGTCCGCTGGAGAAAAATCACTTACAGCAATTGCACTCTTATTTGCTATTTATCAGTATAAACCTAGTCCTTATTGTATTCTTGATGAAGTAGATGCGCCTTTGGATGATGTGAATATTCAAAAATTTAAACGAGTACTTAATTCATTTGCGGATGAAACTCAGTTCATTGTAGTAACTCATAATAAACTAACCATGGAAGCAGCAGACTATCTATATGGCGTTACGATGGAACAAAAAGGTGTTTCTAAGTTAGTCTCGGTAAAATTTGACTAATAAAAGTCACCTATTTCATATTTTTATAAATTAAATTTCTTTTTTGTACTTAGTCTTCAAGCATTTAGGTGGAAACCATTCATTGCCTGAACTAGAATCTAAACACTCTTTTTCAGAATTATCTCCAGTAACTTCATAATCTTCATTAATACAATATGATTCTTCCTCAATATTTACAAAGAATGATTTATTGTTTGGTGCCATTTCATATTTAAAACAGTCTCCACCATAACAAAATGTCTCACCTACATCATACCATGTGAAAGTTTTTGTATTAGCATTTGGACCTGTAATTATTTCTTCGCCTGTACCATTATCATAAATTTTTAGAGTTATTGTTAACCCTTTGCCTTTTGAACCTCGCCATTCAGTGTCATCAATTTCACCACTACATGAAGCAGATTGATAAGTCCCCATTTCAGTTACCTTCCACGTGCCAATAAATAGACTTACTTCTTCACTCTTTTTTTCTTCACAAGCATTTAATATAAATAGTAATAAAAATAATATTTTTTTCATTTTGGATTCCTAACTATAAAAATAGATATTAAAATTACATTATTCTTTAAAAAGAAACTCTATTTTTGAATCGTTCTTACTGATAATTATAAAGTAATTTTAGTATATGGTACTATCTAACATACGCAACTTTTGTATAATCGCTCATATTGATCATGGTAAATCTACTTTAGCTGATAGACTTCTAGAGGAAACAAATACATTATCTAAAAAAGATATGAAAGCTCAAGTGCTAGATAGTATGGATTTGGAGCGTGAAAGAGGTATAACTATAAAAAGTCATCCTATTCAAATGCAATACACGCACACAGATAGCCAAGTTTATACTTTTAACTTAATTGATACACCTGGGCATGTTGATTTTACCTATGAAGTTTCACGCTCTCTTGCAGCTTGTGAAGGAGCATTATTATTAGTTGATGCGGCACAAGGCGTTGAAGCACAAACTGTGAGTAATACGTATCTTGCAATCGATAGTAACCTTACAATTATACCTGTAATTAATAAAGTAGATCTACCAAGTGCTCGTATAGATGAGGTTAAAAGTCAATTAATAGAATTAATTGGATGTGATGAAGAAGAAATTGTTTGTACTAGCGCTAAAAGTGGAATTGGAATTGAAGATGTATTTGACGCAATTATTAATAGAATACCTCCACCTGAAGATAGATCTGATAAACCGTTACGCGCTATGGTATTTGACTCTCTTCATGATAACTATAAAGGTGCTATTCCTTATATAAGAGTATTTGATGGCGTAATAAAGGCTGGTGATACCGCAAAATTTTTCACTCATAATACTCACTATGATATAACTGAAGTCGGTCACTTCATTCTAAAACAAGTTCCTTCTAAAGAGCTTCGTTCTGGCGATGTAGGATATTTTTTGGGAAATATTCGTGATGTCTCACACATTTTACCAGGAGATACAGTTACATTAAAGCAAAACTCTGCATTAGAAGCACTACCTGGTTTTAAAGAAATTAAACCAATGGTTTTTTCTGGATTATATCCTTCTGAATCTGACGACTATGATCAACTTAGAATGGCATTGGAAAAATTAAAATTAAATGATGCTTCTTTACTTTTTGAGCCAGAAACAAGTGAAGCGTTAGGTTTTGGCTTCCGTTGTGGGTTTTTAGGACTGCTTCATATGGAAATAATACAAGAACGACTTGAGCGAGAATTTGATATAGCACTAGTAACTACAACACCAAATGTTCAATATAAAGTTGAATTAAGATCTGGTGAAATTATTAAAGTTGATACTCCCGCAAAGATGCCACCGACAGGTGACATTCAATCCATATTAGAGCCGCATGTTTCTGCTGAAATTATTACACCAAAAGAGTTTATTGGGAATATAATGACACTTTGTCAAAAGAAAAGAGGTGTATATAAAAATACAAATTACATTTCATCTGATAAAGCACAGCTTCATTATGATCTTCCACTAGGAGAAATAATCTTTGATTTCTATGATAAATTGAAATCTATAAGTAAAGGCTACGCGTCATTAGATTATAATTTGTCTGATTATATATCAGGCGATTTAAAAAAGTTGGATATAATGATTAATAATGAAATTGTTGATGCTCTTTCATTTATTACTCATTCTAAAGATGCTTATCATCGCGGTGTAGCTATGTGTTCTAAACTAAAAGAGTTGATACCAAGGCAAATGTTTGATGTACCAATTCAAGCAGCACTAGGAAATAAGATAATATCGCGTTCAACAGTAAAGATGTTAAAGAAAAATGTAACTGCAAAATGTTACGGTGGTGATATTTCAAGAAAAAGAAAACTATGGGAAAAGCAAAAAGAGGGGAAAAAGCGGATGAAATCAATTGGTAGAGTTGAAATTCCTCAAGAAGCATTACTAGCTGTTCTACAACTTGACTCAGACTAAAATTATAAGCGAATTAAACTATTGGCGTGAGACACATTCGCCATTATATAGTTTTATTTTCACGCTACCTTTATTCCTTATTTATGAAATTGGTATTTTTGCAATTTCAGCTAGTGACCTTCCATTATTAAGAAATGGTGCGGATGTCCTAATGCGTCAAATACTTGAAATTTTTGGCGTATTTGGCGTTTACGGATTTAGTGGGACTTTTCTTATTGGCTTTATAGTTGCGTTTCTTCGACAAAAAAAGAATTTAATGTCATCAACTATACGTGGTGAATATTTATTAACTATGTTCTTTGAAAGTATAGGTTGGGCTATTTTTTTAACCATTGTGATGATGTGGATACCTACATACCTTATGATATCCACAAAAGATAGTAGGCTACTGCAGCATGTTGTCTTAGCTATTGGAGCTGGTATTTATGAAGAATTTGCATTTCGTGTAGTGCTCATTACAGGATTATCTCATGTCATTGGCTTTATATTTCAATGGAATGAATTAGCTAAGAACATGACAGCGATTTTATTATCAGCAATGCTTTTTTCTGGTTTTCATTTTATTGGTATATATGGAGAATTACCTTCAATTAATTTATTTATAATCAGAACATTGGCGGGAATAGTCTTAGGTGGAATATATGTAATGAGAGGTTTCGGTGTTGCTGCATATACTCATACAATTTATGATCTATTTGTTTTAGTTAAATTCACTACTTCCTCTTAATTATTTGTGTTTATTAGCTGTAACTTTGATTTCTAATTTTAAGGTTTTTATTTAAATGAATCGATTGATTGCTTTTATTTTGTTTTGGGGTTTTAATTATGCGCAAGTATCGCCTTTTAACTCTTATGATGCTGTTCTTTACCCAGAGTATTATTTTGATGGACTTATGGCTGAAATAGATGCTGAAATAAATAATGAGTTTTTACCTTTGGATTTTGAAATGCGTGTACCAGTAAATGCTGACTCTATATTTTTTGTTAGTGGTAATGCTTCTTCTCAAGCAGAAGTTAAAAACTTGCCAATTTTAACTTCAAATAATAGATCTTTTATTAAGGTAAGTATTCTTGAAAAAAAATTCAGGCTATTCATTTTTTATAATTTAGAAAAGCAAGGTATTCGTCGTTCAGGGACTTTTGATCTTGAGCTTAATCATTTTGTTAATGATGCTCATATTATTATTCAAGTTCCTTTAGTTGCAGAAAAGTTTTCATTTTCAGAAAAAGATTCGGAAGAGTTCAAAGATCAACATGGTATAAATTTTAAGCGAGTTCATCTAAATAATTTTATGGCTAATACTACTAAGTCAGTTAGTTTCTCATATGATAATCCAACTGGAGAAATATCTATAAATAAACTTCAAACATTGCTATCTACTGATGATAAAATAATTCCACCTTCAACCCCTAATATCGAAGCTCAAGTTCCAATACGACACAAATTACCTTTATGGCAACCATTGGCTATCCTTGGAGTAGTTTCTCTAACTGTTGGGTGGATGTTTTCAATAAATACAAAAAAAGAATCATTACTTGAATCAAACTCAACTTCATCAAGCAATAAAGGTAGTTTTTGTACTAGTTGTGGTCAAATTTTTCTTCCTGAACATAAATTTTGCTCAAATTGTGGAGGTCACCGTTAAATGTTTCCAATAATATTTGATTTTGGTATTATAAGTATTTTTGGTTTTGAATTTCATCCTGTGATTAATTCATATGGATTTATGCTTATGATGGCATTTTATTCTTGTTATTATTTTCTCAATAAAGATTTAAATCGTCTTGGCTATGATGCTAAGTTGGCTAGTGATATTGTTTTTGCAGCAGCAGTTGGTGGAATACTTGGTTCTAAGATATATTATCTAATTGAAAATTTTGAGCGTGTTAAAGCTGATCCATCTGGGATGATTTTTAGTGGAGCAGGCTTAGTTTTTCTTGGTGGTCTAATGGGTGGAACTTTAGGTGTTACTTATGTTATTAAGAAGAATAAGCTCGCTTGGATAAAATTTGCAGATTTAGTTGCACCACTTTTAATTTTAGGATATGCAGTTGGAAGAATTGGGTGCTTACTTGTTGGTGATGACTATGGTTTGCCAACAAATGTACCATGGGGGTTAGCATTCCCTAATGGTTTGCCTCCTTCAACTTATAGTGTTTTTCAAAGCTATTATCCATGGATTAACCTTGATGGCTTTAGTCCAGGTGTATTGAAAGTTCACCCAACGCAAATATATGAATCTATTATTGGTTTTGGTATTTTTTATTATCTATACAAAAAAAGAACAAAAACAGTTGTCGTAGGAAGCTTGTTTTTTACATATTTAATTTTTGCTGGTGCTGAGCGGTTCTTTATTGAGTTTTTACGTGTAAATACAAAATACCTTTTTGGACTTAGTGGCTCTCAATTAATATCATTAATTATGATATTAATTGGAATATGGTTCTTAACTCATCCTGTCTCTCAACCGCAGGAAATAAAATCTGAAAAATAAATTAACTTTCCTTTTCTTTTCCTTAATTCTATTAGGGACTTTATTCTCTCAAAAGGTAACATTTATAGGTGAGTTAGATCTTAAGCAAGATATTATATCAAAGAATTTTCATCCTGATAAGTTAGTTAAATCACCTTTAGGTATAATTTTCTTAGATTCTAAAAAAAGAAGAGTGGGCCTTTGGTCTAATGATACTCTTGATATACGAGGGGGTTTTGGAACAGAGGATGCTGGACTATTTGATCCCGTAGATATAATATCGAATCAATTAGATGCTTTTATTTTAGATCAAACTGTTAATCGTTTAATTAGATATGATGCTCAATTAAATTTTATTTCATCCTTCAAGCTTGATGTTGAAGATGCTTTTTATCCCTCTCTTTTCTCAATTGATAATAGACAAAACATCTATATATACTATCCTGAATTAAATAATATATACAGGTCAAGTGGCTTTGGAGGGAAGATGAATCATTTTATTGATTTAAACATAAATTTAAGTTCAGATAACTGTATTTCAGATTTAGCTACAAATAATAATGGTCAATTAGCCCTTCTTAATAAATGTAATGGAAGAGTTAATTTATTTTCCCAATCTGGAAAAATAATACGTCGATTTAATACTCAATTAAAAACCCCATTGATTATTTTACCAACTAATTCATCTTGGTTGATAATTAATGCAAGTGGTAAGATTCAGTTTTTAGAGATGGATTCTATTCAATTATTATTGAATGGAAGAAATATAAATGATGCTATTATTGACAATAATAAACTTCTTTTATTAGTTAATTCGTCTTTAATAATGTATGAAATTACTGACGGTATATAGTCAACTAACGTACTTAATGTTCCTGTCTTTTGGATTTTCGCAACAAGACTCAACTAAAAAAATATTTATAAATCAAATCGGTCCAACGATTAATGATTTACCATTATTAGATAGTTTAATGGTCCATAGTAACGATAGTACTAATTTTAAAAATAAAATAGCTATTTTTCAACCTTCAGATATAAAGACTTACCCTATGAATGCATCGGGCACTTTTTTTCGTGGATTAGAAATGAGTAGTCAAGGCACGGGCTCTTTAAACGGAGGCCTTAGAATACAAATCGCTGGAAAATTAAATCAAAATATTCAAGTTTCTGGAACTATTACGGATGAGTCAATTCCCATCCAACCAGATGGAACAACTGCATCTTTAGAAGAATTAGATAAGGTTTATATAAATATTTCACACCCTATAAACGAGCTGACTGCAGGTGATATTACTGTTAAAAATAGTTCTGGTAAGTATAATAATAACAAGAGAAATATAGTTGGGATTAGAAATAGCTTTAATAATAAAAATACAAGTGTAAAAACTATTATTGGTCAATCAAAAGGCAAATATAATAGATTAGAGATTAAAGGTAAAGATGGTAATCAGGGACCATATTTTTTAACTTCTAAAACGGGTTTAAGAAATGTAGTTATTTCAGCAGGTTCAGAAAAAGTATGGTTAAACGGTATTCAGTTAAAACGAGGCCAAGACCAAGATTACACAATTGATTATAGTGCAGCTGAAATAACTTTTACTGCAAAAAATTTAATATATTTTGATTCTGATTTAGATATTGAATATCAATATTCAGAGTCAAGTTATAAGAGTAGTTTTGTTCAAGCTAATTTTAAATCAACGGTGGGTAAAAAATCAAATTTTTCAATATCATATATTGATGAAAGAGATAATCCTTCATCATCATTTTTAAATGATAATCAAAAAAATATTTTTAAATCTAAAGATATTATTCAAGATTTAGGTTCTATTTCTGACTCTCTTGGTGAATATAGACTTATAGATGGAGTTTATATTTATAATAATGATTTTTCACAAACATCAAATAGATATAATGTTATCTTTTCACCTGATCCATCTGGTACTTATATGCGTAAAGTTACTTCACAAAACCGAATTTATTATGAATTTGTTAGCTCAGAGATAATTGATATTAGTCAAAAGTATTCACCAGGGAGATCAATTCTTCCACCTTCGAGTCAACAATTATTACAATTTGATTCAAAAATATCTCTTGGCCGTGGATTATCTATGATTTCAGAAGGTGCATTCTCAATTTATGAAAATAATATTTATTCAAATAGAAATTCTACAAAATTAAATGGCAATGCTTTTCAATTATTGCTTAAGCAAAAGCCAATTGAATTTGGAAGAATAAAATTAGGGTTGGATTTAACACACTGGCAAAATGAATCTCAATTTAGATCTCTTAGTAGAGATAGAAATGTAAACTTTAATGAATCTTGGGATATTTACTTGATAAAGCAAGAAGTAGGAACTGAATCTCTATCTTCTATTAAGACTAAAATTAATATTGGAGAAAATATAGTTGGTGAAATTGATTTATCTCAATTATCACGAGGAAGTCAAATTAGAAATCGCTCTGAAATAAATTTAAACTATTCAGGAAATTATATTAATACTTCTAAAATAAGGTATAATAAGGTTAATACAATTTTAAAGTTTCAAGAACTTGATGGATATATAAGTTTCTTTAAAGGTCCAATAAAGCCTTTTTTAACTTTAATGCATGAAATGCGAGAAAAATATTATAGGTTTGATGATATTTTGGTAGGTGTTGAATATAAAAAAAATAATCGCTATTTATCTATTGGTGTTGGTCGAAGAGACGATAGGCAATCGATTCCAACAGACTCTACAATTTTAGAGACAATTAAAGTCGGAAAGATAATCCAATTAGATTTCAATTCAATGCAACCTTCAGGTTGGGGTTATGGATTTATGGGGCGTCAAAGAATTCAAAAAAATAGTAAGGGAAAAATTTTAAATGATTTTAGTAGCTTTAGAGGGACTGCAAATTTTAGAAAAAAGGCAAGTCCTTTTCAGTTGGATTTAGTTGTTAATGCTAAACAAGGTAGTAATGAATCTCGTGCAGTTGTTTATGATTCTGTGGGTGTTGGCTTGGGTCATTATAGATATGATAGTCTTTTAAATGAATATATTCGTGATACAAATGGATCATTTGTAGCTCATACTATTTTTACTGGAGATTATAAGAATGGTTTTCTTATGGATGGTTTAAATCAATTTTCAATTGACTTCTCTAAATGGAAATATAAAACACTTAATAATATTAAATATCGATTAATGAACCGATTAGATTTTTATGGAAATAAATTAATTTTTTTTAGTGATAAAAAAAATAATAACATTCAATTCCATCGCCAATTTATTCGCCATGAATTAATAGTTAGAAAAAGTCAAAATAAAAACCGTAATAGAGTTTGGTTTCAAGATGCTTTAAATATTAATGGAATGGACCCTAGAGGATGGGATGAAAGGAGTGAAAATGAATGGGGTATTGATTCTCAGGTTCAATTGAAAAATAATAAATATTTTATTTTTTCTGGTGAAATTCATGATTCTAATGTTAAGAGTGAAAAAAATTGGATTACTCAAAGAGTAGTTAAAGGTTTTACATCAGAAGTTGGGCTTAAAGAAATTCAAACAGGTATAATGCAATGGGAAACAAAAATAGTTTATTATAAAGATGCTACGTTTATTGGAGAAAATTCTAATAAAAATGTAAGTGCTTATGGTACAAAGGTAAACTTTATTCGATTTATTGGCAAAACAGGTAGAATTGAAGGTCAGGTAGAGTATATCAAAGCTAATGGCTTTGCTTCAATGCCGCCTGAAGCTTTAAATGGACTATCTGATAATCGTACTTTTCGAAGTAATATTAACGGTTCTTTAATGATAGGTAAATCTTTATCTATCAATACTTCATTAATGTTTTTAAATGATGAACGTTATGATAATTTTATCAAGCTTCAAGGAGAAGTACGTGCACATTTTTAAAATATTTATATTGATTTCTTTTGGAATAATACATGCTCAGCAAAATGATTCGCTTCTTTATTCGAAATTATATGAAAAAGGAGAATGGAAAAGTTTCTATCAGTTAAATAAAAATAATGAATATAAATTAATTCAAATTAAATCTAGAATTGATTCTATGTATTTTTTGCATCAGCAAAGTGTTGAACGTTCGGTATTAAAGAACTTATTTAAGCCAATTTTAGGACTTTCTACTCAAATTGAAGCTGAAGTTCAGCTAGGAGCAATTAAGAGCGTATATCCTTTTATTAATGATGCTTCTTTTATGTCATTTGCAAAGTATGATAAGAATAGAATAGCTGCTGTAATTGACTTCAATCCTGTTTTTAAAAGTCAAATTGGTGGTTTATTGGGAGCGAGTAAAGGAAAAGATGGTAGGTGGATAACGACTGGAGAGATTGATATTCATTTAGAAAATCCTAGACAGAAAGGTTCAATATTGGATCTTAAATGGCAACAGCCAGATAACTATACTAGAAAATTATATTTTTCTTTGGAAACACCATTCTTATTTACCTTACCCTTTGGTTCACTCTTTCAACTTGATCAAAATTTTATTGAAAATAACTATCATATTGAATCAACTTCAGTTTTACTTACAGGCTTAAGTCGCTATGGTCAGTGGAGATTTGGAGGAAAAAAAGAATCAGGGAAAGATCTATTAAAAAATGAAAAATTTAGCTCAGAATCAATATTGTTAGGTTTGAAAATGGATAAGAGAAATAAAAGATGGTTACCGTCCTCTGGTCAATTTTTTGAAACAACAATAACTTTTGGAAAATTCAATGATCATTTTGGTAAAACAACAATGTTTGAATCAAAGTTGAAATTTCAAAAATATAAAGATATTGGGAATAGTGTTATAATGATACTTACGCAAGGTGAAAGTATTTTTTTAAATAATAGAAAATTGAATTTAGCCAAAAAAGTAAAATATGGAGGGGTGAATTCAATTAGAGGTTATAACGAAGATCAGTTTGCATCTGAATGGATATTAATACAAACTTTTGAGTGGCTATTTGGTAATCTAGGCGAATCTCAATCATTTATATTCTTAGATATACCAACAGTTAGTAATTATACTATTTATCCAGGATATGGTTTAGGGTTTCGTCAATACAAAGGAACGATTGCATTAGATATTTCCTTTGGATTCTCAAAACGTTCTTCTGGTGGAAAAATACATATTAAGTTCTCTTCTAAATTGTAAATGAAAAAAAACATATTAAATATATTATTGAAGGCACCAAAAAATACTTTAAGCCAAAAAGAATTAATTAAAAGACTTAAAGCTAGAAAAAATGATGTCGGTGCTATAAAGATTTTGATTAGAGAGATGTCTAATCAAGGTGAAATTATAAGACTAAAAGCCAAGCGTTATTGTTTACCTAAAATACCAGATAAAATAGAAGGTAAACTTTCAGTAACTCAAAAGGGTTTTGGCTTTGTAATTACAAATGATGAGAATGAAGATATTTTTATTGGTCGTCGTTCAATGGCTGATGCTATTCATGGTGATAAAGTAATTGTAAAAATTAAGGGTAAACCTAATGCTAAAGGTCTTAGTGGAAGAATACATAAAGTATCTGAGCGCGGTTCAAATACTTTTATAGGAGTTACATATTCTTATAGTGGAAAAACTTTCATTAAAATAGCGCCGATTAACCCTGAGCGTGGGATTCGGTTAATTGGCTCTAAAAAAGAATTACCAGAAGGTCAGATAGTTAAAGCAAGAGTTAAAGATTGGGGTAAAGCAACCGATCCAATTATTGCAAGTTTTGAATCTGTTATTGGTAATGCAAATGATCCAGTTAATGATTTGAGTATGATTCTTCATAAGTATGATTATGATCAGTCTTTTTCTTCAAGTATTAATCAGGAAGTGAAAAAATATTCTGAAGATGATATTAAAAATGAAATAAAAAATAGATTAGATTTAAGAACAGATGTATGTTTTACCATTGACCCTGAAGAAGCGAAAGATTTTGATGATGCTTTATCAATTAAAAAAAATAAAATAGGAACTCAAATTGGAGTTCATATTGCAGATGTAAGTCATTTTGTTACTCCAAGTTCACTTATCGATATAGAAGCAATGAATAGAGGTACTTCAGTATACTTTACTGAAGGGGTAGTTCATATGCTTCCAAAGGAACTATCTGCAGATCTCTGTTCAATTCGCCCTGGAGTTGATCGCTTAGCTATATCTGCAATTATACAATTAAATCAAAACTATAAAGTTTTAAATGTGGAAATACGCCCAACTGTAATTAATAGTAAAGCGCGCCTTACCTATCAAGAAGTTCAAAGTATAATTGAAGGTAAAAATAAACATGTATTTAAATCTCAAATAAATGATCTTAGGAAGCTTTCTATCGCTCTTTATAAAAATCGCTCAAAAAATGGAAGTTTAGATTTTGATATTCCAGAGCCAATATTTGAAATGAACGATAAAGGTGTTCCGCATAAAATTAGATCAAGTGAACGACTTCTTTCTCATCGAATCGTTGAAGAATGCATGCTTCTAGCGAATAAGGTAGTTGCAGTTGAAATACCTAAAAAAATACCTAATAAATTTAACTTTTTATATCGTGTTCACACAAAGCCAGATTCATTAAGAGTGGAGAGATTTGCGGGGCTATTAAAAAGACTGAAGCTGGGGATCTTTGTTCCTGATGGAGATTTGTCTCCTAATGATTTTAAAAACATATTAAAGCATGTAGAAGATTCACCTTATAGGTCATTAATTGAAAATGTAGCTTTAAGAACTATGAGTAAGGCAGAATATGCTATACAAAATAAAGGACATTTTGGATTAGCATTCAAGGATTATACGCACTTTACCTCTCCGATTCGTCGGTATCCTGACTTATTGGTACATCGAGTAATTAAAATGTTGGATAGTCATTCATTTGATTCAAAAAATGAATGGAATAATAATATTGTAGAAGCCTTGGAACTTTCGAACGAAAAAGAGATAGAAGCATTGAACGCTGAGCGTGAATATATTAAAATAAAGCAGCTTAGATGGCTCGCTGATAGAATTAATTCAGTTTTTGAAGGAACTATAACTGGTGTAACAAATTTCGGTTTCTTTGTAGGGCTGAAGTTGTCGATGGCTGAAGGTTTAGTTCACATGGATTCTCTTGAAAATGATGAATATTATTATGATGAAGATCATTATTGTATTAAAGGTCGCAGTTTTAAAGAGGAGTTTAGATTGGGAAATAAAGTGAATATTAAAATAGTTTCTGTACAAATCGAAAAGCAAAGAGCAAACTTTGTTCTACATGATCAAAATTAAATTAATAACAAAATTTACTCAAATTTTATTTTTATCAATGTTTATTATATCTTGCGAGTCACTTAAGCCAGTGGCTCAAGGCGCTGATAATGAATTAGTCGTTGTATCATCATTAGAGAATAGAGCTGCAATTAAAAAGATACTAACGACTATATTTAGTGATACATTATTTACACCTCAGCCCGAAGCTTACTATAAAACTATTTGGGTAAAACCAGAAAACTTTAGCGATGTAAACGACCATGTTAACGTAATAGTAGCAGCTATAGGTAATCATCCTAGAAATATGGGAGTTAAACTAATCAAGCAAGTTTTGTCAGTATCACAGTATAATTCAAGTATGGAGGGGGATAATCAGTTAATATTTGCAAAAGATGTATTTGCTAAAGATCAAAACTATTTAATTATTAACGGACCAAGCCAAAATAAAATTTTGGAAAGTGCCAAAGATAAAGGGCCATGGCTAAATAAACAATTTGAAAATCTTTTTTTTAAACGTCAAAGTATTCATCTTTTTGAAGCTTCATCTCGTCAGAAAGAATTGGAAGATAAATTATTAAAAAATTATGGTTGGACTTTTAAAATCCCTTGGGGCTACACAATTATAAAAGAAGATGCTGAAGAGCAATTCTTTTGGATGGGCAGAGATATACCTTATAGATGGCTAGCGGTAAAATGGGAAGAAGGACTAGTTTTCAACGATTCTACATCAGTTAGTGAATACGTTAAGAATATTCCATCAGAATACTTTAAAACAATTCAATATTCAGATTATATGTTTAAAATTCAACCAGATAAATTTAAGGACTGGGGTGCTTGGAAAATTACAGGCTTATGGGAAAGTACAGTTGAAGCACAGGGTGGTCCTTTTATATCATATCTTTTTTATGATGAGCTTACAGATAGAACATACTTTATTTATATGATGATTTTCCATCCTGGGAATGATAAATATTTACTATTAAGGCAAGTTGATATCGTTGCACATTCTTTCAAAATTAATTAAAATAAGATAAATGAAAACTGTAATGATAACAGGTGGGTATGGTCAATTAGGTGTAGCTTGTAATAAGATCCTAAAAAATAATTTTAATATAATTGTTACTGGAAGGGATACGTATGAAAGTGGTGTTAAATTAGATATTACAGATAAAAATGATATAGCAAAAGCTTATAAAGATTTTAAACCTGATGTCGTACTTAATCTAGCGGCAATGACTGATGTAGATGGTTGTGAGAAAGATAAACTTGCTGCTAAGAAAATTAATTTTGAGGGTGTCAAATATCTTTGTGAAAATTTCAGTGGTCATTTCATCCAATTATCTACAGATTATGTTTATGATGGTATTTCTGGACCATATAATGAATTGGATGATGTGAATCCTATATCATATTATGGAAAAACTAAATTAGAAGCTGAAAATTGGCTAAAAAATAATTATAGTAATTTAACTATTTTAAGAGCAAATGTTATTTATAGTTATACAAAACACACAGAAGCTAGCTTTGTTAAGTGGGTTGTTGATTCACTGAAAAATAATAAAGAAATAAAAGTAGTAAATGATCAATGGAATAATCCAACATGGACTGAATCAATTTCATTAGTTATCAAAAATATTATTGATAGTGGTTTAAATGGTCTTTATAATTATGGAGATAAAGATTTTATGAGTCGTTATGATTTCGCTAAATTAATATCTAAGGTATTTAATTTAGATGAAACTCTTATAAAACCAATTAATACATCTAACTTGAATCAAATTGCAAAGCGCCCATTAAAAAGTGGATTAAGAACTGAAAAAATTGAATCAAGTTTGCAAATTGTCCCAAATTCTGTTGAAGATTGTTTAAGAAAAATCAATAATAATTTATCAAAATGAAAACACTAATTATATCACCAACTTATAATGAATGTAAAAATATAGCTATCCTGATACATGAGGTATTTAATAGAAATCCGGATTACCATATGTTAATAGTTGATGATAGTTCTCCTGATGGAACCGCAAATATAGTTCGTGACTTACAATCTAATTATCCAAATCTTTATCTTGAAGTACGAAAAAAGAAAAATGGATTAGGTCGTGCATATATATTTGGATTTAAATGGGCTTTATCAAGAGATTATCGAGCAATTATTCAGATGGATGCAGATATGTCTCATCATCCGAAAGAAATAAAGCATATGATAGAATTATTAAATTTGAATGACTTGATAATTGGTAGTCGTTATATAAATGGCGTGAGTGTTGTTAATTGGCCAATTCGGCGACTTATTATAAGCTATGGTGCGAATCTTTATTCACGTTTAGTTACTGGAATGCCATTAAAAGATGCTACTGGAGGTTATAAAGCATGGTCAAGACCTGTTCTAGAGTCTATTGACTTTGATAAAGTAAAATCATCTGGATATTCTTTTCAAATTGAAATGAATTTTCGTGCTTGGCTAAAAGGATTTAAGCTTTATGAGCATCCTATAATTTTTATTGATAGGACTATTGGTGATTCTAAAATGAGTCGTGCGATAATGTTTGAAGCAGTGTGGATGGTTTGGCGATTACGTATTTGGCGTATTTTTGGGTGGAATAAGTAATTTTTAATTTAATTTGTGAGTCTTATGGCAAACTATTATTTAGATTTTGAAAATCCTTTAAAAGAAATTGATCAAAAAATTATTGAACTTGAAATAGATACAAGTTCCAAAGATCATTCTTCAGAGATTATTGCTCTTAAATCTGAAAAAGAATCAACTCAAAAGAGTATTTTTTCAGGCTTGTCACGCTGGCAGCGTGTTCAATTAGCTCGTCATCCTCAAAGACCATTTTCATTAGATTATATTAAAAATATTTCTTCCGATTTCATTGAATTGCATGGAGATCGTTATTTTGGTGATGATAATGCTGTAATAGCAGGAATTAGTAGGATTGATAATGTGAAAGTTGTTTTCATTGGACAACAAAAAGGTCGTAATACAAAAGATAATTTATTTAGAAATTTTGGGATGATGAGACCTGAAGGCTATCGTAAATCTCTTCGAATTATGAAATTAGCTCAAAAATTTAATTTACCTATAATTACATTAATTGATACGCCTGGCGCGTATCCAGGCCTTGGAGCTGAAGAAAGAGGTCAAGGTGAAGCTATTGCTCGTAATCTACTTGAAATGTCTAAATTAACTGTTCCTATTATTTCTGTTGTAATAGGTGAAGGAGCAAGTGGTGGTGCACTAGGTATTGGAATTTGTGATAGAATGTTAATGTTTGAAAATACTTGGTATTCTGTTATAAGTCCAGAAGGATGTGCTTCTATTCTTTGGAGAGATGCCTCTAAAGCTTCTGATGCTGCAGATGCCATGAAAGTGACACCAAAAGATCTTTTGGAAATGAAAATTTGTGATCAAATAATTGATGAACCTTTGGGAGGTGCACATCGTAATTTTAAAGAAGCTGCATCAATATTGAAGGATGTTCTTCTTAAAGAGCTAGATGTGCTAAAAAAATCTAGTCCGACTTCTTTTTTAGATCATCGAATTGAGCGATATGAGAAAATTGGTGTTTATACTGAGTCTTAATGCTTTTTTTAGATTATTTAATTAAAATATTTTATAAAGATATAGACCAAATGGGCTTGGTCTACTACTCTCGTTATTTTGAATTTTTTGAACAAGCTCGCACAGAACTTCTTAACAATATAGGGATTAAAGTTACATCGATTGAAGAATCAGGCTATTTTTTACCTGTTATTTCAGCTACGTGTGATTATAAAGAGGGAGCAAAATTAGAAGATGAGATAATTGTTAAAACAGTTATTGAAGGTTTAGTTGGTATTAAGTTGAAAATCAATTACGAAATATATCGAAAATCTGATAATAAGCTACTGGTATTAGGGCACACATTACATGTTTTTATAGATAAAAAAGGTAGAGCAAAGCGTCCGCCTAAATTTTTTATAGAAAAACTTAGTTTGAACTCCGATGATTAATCAAATAAACTGCGCATATTGTAAGCATCCCACCTAAAATTGTTGACGAGGCTAGACGCTCACCTAGTAAAATGATTGAAAGTCCAATCGCACTTGTTGGAACAAGATACATGAAAGATGATGACTTTTCTGATCCAATACGCATTGTTGCCAAAAAGAAAATTGTCGTTCCAAATCCAATTGCTCCAACAGATATAATAAAAAAGTGTAGCCAAAATGTTAGGTCATGTTGGAGAACTTCCATTAATGAACTCCAAGGGGCTAAAATAAATGAGAACAAAAATGCCAGCATATAAAGCCATAAGCTAAAATTAAGAAAGTGAAGATCTTTATTAGATTTTTGTGTGCATATTGTAATAATTGACCAGACTATAGCAGCTAAAATAAAATAAATATTTCCAGAACTTATAAGATCTACAATATTGATTTCCCATATTCGAATTAGAACAAGCCCACCTAGAATACCTAAACAAATGGCTAAAAAATCTTTTTTATGAATAGTTTTATTAAATATTTTAGCTGCTATTAGATATGTAATTATAGGGCTTAATGTTGGAACAATAACGCCACCTAAACTTGCCATTCCAATTTGCGTACCTTTTAAATAATTGTAGTTGTAAGAAATAAGGCAAAAAGCTGCAATTATTATATAGATTAAAGAAGACTTTGGTCGTTGGAGTTTTATATTTAAAAAAAACATAAATATTGCAATAGTTAGTGCCGCAAAGACAAATCTCCAAACCATTATAATAGTTGGATTACTATATTGCCCAACAATTTTACCACTTGGCCAAGAGGCTCCCCAAATGAGCATGGCAAAAATCATTAGAATATAAATCCTAAGATTATTATTATTTATTAATTTGATTAGATGCTATCTTTTTTATTACTAAAAATTATTAAGTATTAAATTTTTCTTTTAATACCTTCGTTGGGATTCAGGTTTTTAAAGTTGTAATTTTGTTTTTAATTATTATTATTACAGAGGAATTTATGTCAGGACATAGTAAATGGTCGACTATTAAGCATAAAAAAGCAGCTCTAGATGCTAAACGTGGAAAAGTTTTTACTAAAGTAATTAAAGAATTAATGGTAGCTGCAAAATCTGGTGGTAGTGACCCCGATTCAAACCCAAGGTTAAGACAAGCAATCTCAACAGCAAAAGCATCTAATATGCCAAGTGACACAATGACTCGGGCTATTCAAAAAGGTGCTGGTGAATTAGAGGGAGTTAACTATGAAGAAACATCATATGAAGGATATGGTCCTGGTGGTGTAGCAATAATGATGGATATAATGACTGACAACAAAAATAGGACCGTTGCAGAAATACGTCACTTAATGAACAAATATCAAGGTAATCTTGGAGAGAACGGTTCTGTCAGTTGGATGTTTGAAAAGTCAGGGCAAATTACCTTATCCGGTAACTCTAATGAAGAAGAAGCCTTTAATGATGCACTTGAATTTGGAGCAAATGACTTTAATGCTTTGGAAAGCACATTTTTAATTGGAGCCTCACCCTCTGAGACTGTAAATATAGCTGAAGCGATGGAAAAAAAGGGATATGAGGTCGTTTCGTCATCTGTAGAAATGGTTCCTAAGAATATGACAAAGGTTTCAGGTGATCTATTAAAAAAATTGATTACACTTTTAAATCTTTTAGAAGAGCATGATGATATTCAAAATATTTATTCAAATGTAGAATTTGATGAATCAGACTTGTAATCTTTAGTGAGTAATTTTAAGGAATGAAAGAAATTGAAAGAGTAATTGGCGTAGATCCAGGTTTGACTACAACAGGTTTTGGTATTATTGACGAAAAAGCTGGTCAAACTCGAGTTGTAGCCTATGGCACAATTAAGCCACCATTAAAAGAAACATTAGCTAATCGTCTTGAATTTTTAAATAGCCATATGACTAATTTATTAGGCAAATTTGAACCACATGTAATGGCAATTGAGGATACATTCCATAGTAAAAATGTTAAGTCCGCTCTTCTTTTGGGTCAAGCTCGTGGTGTACTACTCTTAGCTGCAGCATCAAATGGTATTGTAGCAATAGATTATGCACCGAGGAAAGTAAAACAGTCGGTTGTTGGAAGTGGAGCAGCTGATAAAAAACAAGTTCAATATATGGTTAAACAAATATTAAAAATAGATTCAATGCCTAAATCATTGGATGTTTCAGATGCATTAGCGATTGGTTTATGTCATATTAATCAAAATAAATACTTATGAGTTTAATTAATTCAATCAATGGTATACTTTTTTCAAAAAGTCCTACAGAAGCAGTTTTAGATGTTGGAGGTATTAGATTTAAACTTCATATAACAGTTGCTACTTATGAAGTCCTTCCAAAAAAAGGAAATTTTGTTGATATATTAACACATCTCAATGTTAAAGAAGATATTTTAGATTTGTATGGTTTTAAAGATGAAGATGAAAGAGATTTATTTTTTAATTTAAATTTAATTAGTGGTATTGGTCCACGGTCAGCGATGAATATTTTATCTGGTACAAACCCCATGGAGTTTAAAAGTAGGATAATTGATGGTGATGTGAAATCTCTTACGGTAATTCCTGGTATTGGCGCTAAGACAGCAAAAAGAATTATTGTTGAATTAAAAGAGAAATTTGAAACAGACAAAATTGATAAAAATGATTTAGGCCTACTTGAAAATGGAGAAAATAGTATAATAAAAGATGCTGCTAATGCACTTCAATCTTTGGGTTATAAATCAAATCAAGTAAATAAAATATTAAAAGAGCTAGAGTCTTCAGGAGAGCTCTTGGGTGGATTAGAAGAAACTATCAGAAAAGCTTTGGCTAAAATTATTTAAGGAATTTATGAAATATTCAAAACAATTAAAAAAGTTAGGCACTGAAACAGCTTTTGCTGTATCAGCAAAGGCTAGAGCATGGGCTGAAGAAGGAAATAAAGTATATCCTTTTCATCTGGGTGATTTTAATCTTCCTACGCCTGACAATATTGTTAAAGCTACATTAAAAAGCATTAGAGATGGAAAAACAGGCTATTGCCCTTCTGAGGGAATCTTTCCTCTGAGAGAAGCTTTGGCAAATGATGTAGGTACTAAACGAGGTGTTAACTACGAACCTGATAATATTTCAGTTCAGCCAGGAGGAAAGCCTACCATTGGTAAGTTTATTGCTTCAATTATGAACCCTGGAGATGAAGTATTATACCCTAATCCAGGTTACCCTATTTATGAATCTCAAATAGAATACCAAGGTGGTTTAGCAATTCCTTATCAATATGTGCCAAGAGCTAAAGGTTTTGATATTGACATCGATCATTTAAAAGCTTCAATTAGCGATAAAACGGTGGCAATTATTTATAATAACTATCAAAATCCAATTTCTGCTGAATCTTCAATTGAGGAGATGGAGGCAATAGCTGAGCTTGCGATTGCTAATGATCTCTGGGTTTTATCTGACGATGCATATTATGAAATTATTTATGATGGACAAGCTCGATCAATTGTATCTATTCCTGGAATGAAAGAGCGTACAGTAATTCTTTATACGTTTTCTAAAAGATTCGCAATGACTGGCTGGAGAGTAGGTGGAGCTATTGGACCAAAAAAAATTATTGAACATATCTCTAAATTAAATGTAAATGCTGAATCATGCACAACTCATTTTATTCAAGATGCAATGGTAGAAGCTTTAAACGGTGATCAAACTGGTCCTCAAAATCTTTTAAAAATATTAAAAGAAAGGAGAAATGCAACAGTAAAAGGTTTGAATGCTATTAATGGATTAGATGTAGCTTTACCTCGAAGCACATTTTATATATTTCCCAACGTGAATCATATTATGAAATCAAAAGGGATCACGAATGTAGAAGAATTGCAACTTGGTGCATTAAAAAATGCAAATGTATCATTTTGTACTAGGGACCATTTTGGTAGACCTAATAATGAGGAGTCAGATTATTATATTCGATTTGCTTATTCAGGTATAAACGAAAATGATATTAATGAAGGAATGGCTAAACTAAAAAACTATTTTGAATCATGATGAAAAAGACACCTCTTTATAAAAAACATATTGATCTTGGAGCAAAGTTAGTTGACTTTGCGGGTTACCAGATGCCAATCCAATATTCTGGTGTAGTAAATGAACATAATATAGTGCGTAAAAGTGCTGGCTTATTTGATGTCAGTCATATGGGCGAGTTCATTATCTCAGGTGATGGCGCAGAAGAATTTTTAAATTATATTACAATTAATGATTTAAATATGATTGAGACATGGCAAGCTCAATATTCAGCAATGTGCTTTGAAGATGGGGGAATTATTGATGATTTAATTATTTATCGTTACCCTGATTATTTTATGCTAGTTGTAAACTGTGCAAATATTGAAAAAGATTTAGATTGGCTTATGGCTAATAAACCACAAAATGTAAATATAATGGATATTAGTCAACAAACTAGCTTAATTGCTTTGCAAGGCCCAAACTCTAGAAAGATTCTTCAATCTATTACAGATGTTAAAATAGATGATATTAATTTTTATTATTTCAAGTTAGGAAAAGTTTGTGATCAAACTGTGACTATTGCGAGAACAGGATATACTGGTGAGTTAGGTTATGAGATTTATGGAAATAATGAAATAATTATAGATATTTGGGATAAAATTATTGCTCAAGGTGGAGATTTGATTGCTCCTGTTGGTCTTGCATGTAGAGATACACTTAGAACTGAAATGAAATATGCTTTATACGGTAATGATATAGATGATTCAACCAATCCTCTTGAAGCAGGGTTGGGTTGGATAACAAAATTAGAAAAAAATAACTTTGTCGGTAAGAAAGCATTAACAGGTATAAATAATACTTTGAAACGAAAACTTGTCTGCATCAAAATGGTTGATCGTGGAATTCCTAGAAAAGGTTATAGACTTTTCTTGGGAGATGATCATATCGGTGAAGTTACTAGCGGAACTCAATCACCGTCCTTAAATGAAGGCATAGGATTAGCTTATGTTTCAGCTCACCATTCACAAGTTGGGACTGAACTCAAAATTCAAATTAGAAAAAACTTTTTGAGTTGTACCATAGTTAAACCACCATTTTACAAGAATGGCTCATTACATAAATGAATTATATCTCTTTATTTATTAATATTTTAATTTTTATGTCATTAAACATTAGAGTTTTCTAATTGTGAAGGAGAGAAGACTCGAAATACTTGGGATACTTTCAGTTGCAGTTTCATTACTGATTTTTACAAGTTTAATTGGCTATAATGCAAATGAAGACCCAGGTATATCTCCTAATATTTTAATTGAAAATCCAATGGGTATTTTAGGCGTATGGATAGGTTACTTTTTTATAAAGTTAACATTTGGTTATAGTTCATTTATTCTTCCATTGATTGCTATTACTTGGGGTATTTGGTTTTTTACACATAAAGATTTTCAAGCAATAAGTCGATTATCAGGTTACCTTTTAGGTTTGGTGGTATTATCTTCAATAACAATTGGTTCCGTACAGATTTTTTGGTACGGTATTGAAGATGTATCTTATCATTTTAGTGGAATGATTGGTGGCTTAATAGCCGGTATGATTTTTGATTTTCTTGGATCAATTGGTATTATTATAATACTTGTTAGTTTGTGGCTTATTCTCTTTAGGGGATACTTTGGATTTAGTTTTTATGAACCTATAAAATTATTTATTAATAATTATAAGAAAAAACAGTCTGAAAAAAAGTTGGTAACTGAACAAGAAGACACAGAAAATGAAAAACGTCTTCATACTCAAAATTTGATTTCTAAGATAGATGAGCATCGTAAGAATGAAGAAGAAATATCAAATATTCCAAAAGAAAAACAAACGAATAATATTCCTGAAAATAAACCTGATGATAATATAGAAATAGAAAAAGAAACTGCTGAAGATTTTTCAAAAGATTCTGAAAAATTGAAGCCTGAAAAAAGTTCTCCTATAAATCAAACTAATAAAAAATTAGAGCAAGAATTAGAAGGAAATATTGATGAAGATTTAGAAGTAGGTGAAGTAATTGAAGAAGAAGAAGTTAACTTAGATTCAGTTGAAGAAAGAAAAGCACCAAAAAAAGAGTATCAGTTACCTTCTGCAGAATTATTAACAAATCCAGTTAATGTTCAAAGTGGTATGAGTCGAGATGAACTTGTTGAAAGAGCGAACTTTCTTCAACAGTCATTAGAAACATTTGGGGTTATGGGCAAGGTTGTCAATGTAAGCCCTGGCCCAGTAATTACTTTGTTTGAAGTGGAGCCAGCTGAAGGTGTCCGTGTTAATAAGTTTGTTGCTTTATCCGATGACTTAGCTAGAGTAATGGAAGCTAGTCGTGTTAGAGTGATTGCTCCAATACCTGGTAAATCTTCTGTTGGAATTGAAATACCTAATCTCGACCCTGACATGGTATATTTTAAATCTATAATTAATTCTGAAAAGTTTGCTTCTGCATCATCAAAATTAGCAATTGCTGTTGGTAAAACAACTTCAGGTGAAATTGCAACTCTAGATTTATCAAAAATGCCACATCTTTTAATTGCAGGTACTACAGGCTCAGGGAAATCGGTTTGTATGAATACAATTTTAGCAAGTATTTTATATAGTGCTACTCCAGATGAGGTAAAGTTTGTAATAATTGATCCTAAAAAAGTTGAAATGGCAGTTTATAAAGAACTTGCTGATTATCATTTATTGAAAATTGAAGATATAGATGAACCAATAGTAACCACACCTGAGAATGCTGTCTTGGCTTTACGTGCAGTTGAAAAAGAAATGAGGCGTAGATATGATGTATTAGCTGATACAGTTGTCCGAAATATTGGCGAATATAATAAAAAAAGGTTAGAGAAAAGTGAAGAAGTAATGCCATTCATTGTAGTTCTTATTGATGAGTTAGCAGACTTAATGATGTTAAATGCGAAGGAAGTTGAAGCTCCTATTGCAAGACTCGCGCAGTTATCACGAGCGGTTGGAATTCACCTGGTAGTTGCAACGCAACGGCCATCAGTAGATGTTATTACAGGTGTTATAAAAGCTAATTTTCCTTCGAGAATAGCTTTTCAGGTAGCAACAAAAATTGATTCTCGAACCATTTTAGATACATCAGGGGCTGAAAAACTTATTGGAAAAGGAGACCTCTTATATCTTGGCCATGGTTCTTCTGAGCCCACACGTCTTCATAATGCTTTTCTTAGTCTTGAAGAAATTGAATCGCTAATGGGACATATTACTAAACAATCTAAAGCTGAAGAACTAATATTAGACAGTCCAAGAGAAACCATGGGTGCAGGTGGATTAGTGGATGGTGGAGATAGTTCTGTTTTTGATGAACTTTTTGATGAAGCTGTAAAACTAGTTGTTACTCACCAGCAGGGCTCAATATCATTAATCCAACGCCGCTTAAAAGTTGGTTATTCAAGAGCTGCTAGGTTAATTGATGAGATGGAACAAGCTGGAATTGTAGGTTCATTTACAGGGAGCAAGGCTCGAGAAGTTCTTGTTGATGAATCTTATCTAGAATCCATCGATTAAAATATAATGAAACCTTTCTTAACTTTTTTTATTCTGCTTTCAGTGGGTATTCAAGCTCAGCCTAAACAGTGGGAAGAAATATTTATTAATGCGATGAATCATGAAGACGGTATTTCTATTAATGTAAGTATAGAACAGTTGCAGTTTGATGAAAAATCGTCTAATTCAGGTATTATTGAAATAATAGATAAAGATAATTATATTCTTTCATTCTCAAATGAAACTATTTTTGTCTCAAAGGGTATAATTAAAACTTGGAATAAAGTAAATAATCAGCTAATAATTGATAAGTTGATTGAAGGTGATATTACTATTTTTGATTTGCTAACTGGTGATTTCAAAGATGTTTCATTCGACATTCCAAAAAAAATAAGAAACTTAACAGTGGTGAATTTCAACATTGAAATGATGGGTTATAGTGGATACATAAAAACTAAAGAAAATGGTCAGCCCGTTGAGCTAAAAGTAAAATATGGACCTAATCAATTTTTACTTTTGACGGTAACCAACTATATTTTAGGAAATTTAAAATTAATCAAACAATTTAATCCTTTAAATGCAGAAATCATTGACCTCCGTGAGTAAATTAATAAAATTTATTTTCAGTTTTTTTCTAAGCGTATTAGGCCTTTATTATGCGTTTAATAAGGTTGATGTTTCTCAATTATGGTTTTATTTGAAGACTGCTAATACCTTTTATATTGTTCTTTCCATTTTATTAATCATTTTTTCAGTAGCTATCCGTGCTGAAAGATGGCAACTATTACTTGAGCCCTTTCAGAAAATATCTTTTCGTCCATTATTTAGTAGCACTATGATTGGATATTTTGGTAATGCAGTCATGCCGTTTCGATTCGGTGAATTATTAAGGGCTTACTCAATTAGCACAACAAGAAAGATAGATGTTTCAGCTGCTTTTGGAACAATATTGCTTGAGCGATTGCTGGATATGCTTGGTTTAGTTTTTACAATGTTTATCTTTAGTTGGTTTTATCCGTTTGAGCATGGTGGTAAGAATGCAATGATAATTGTTGGAGTTTCATCAATTTTACTTTTTTATTTTATTTTATGGTTGGGAATCAAGCAATCAGGTTTTTTTTTAAATGTAAAAAAACTATCATTCCTTAAGGCAACTTTAATACAAAGATTGTTGACGATAATGAACAAAATAGTTGATGGAATTACTTCTATTAAAGATACAAAGCATATTGGTCAAATTATTATACATACAATTTTCATTTGGGTTGTTTATTTCTTTGCAACCTATTCGGTAATTTTAGCAACTAATATTTCTATAAATTGGGTTGGTGTAGGAGTTATACTGGTTTCTACATCTTTAGCTCTTGCAATACCTGCTGCTCCAGGAGGTATTGGGACTTATCATGCAGCAGCAATATATATTTTAACTTCATATTTTTTTATAGACCGAGTTGAATCTCAAGCTTTTGCAGTTATTCTACATGCAGTGGGCTTTTTACCATTAATGTTAATTGGTTTTATATTTTTTATTAAAAGTTCACTTCATTTTAAAGATGTATCTAAACAGGTAATAGATAAATGAAAAAATATGATACAATATTTCTTGATAGAGATGGAACTTTAAATCCAGATTCAGGATATATTAATTCATTAGATGATTTTACTTTTTATGATTTTACCTTAGAAGCGCTTAAGCAATTAGAAATATTTGGAGATAATTTCTGTATTATTACCAACCAATCGGGTGTAGGAAGAGGAATAATTAATATTGATGAGTTAAGTAGAATTAATAGTTATATACTTAATGAATTCTATGTAAATAAATTATCTTTGTTAGGAATATATTATTGCACAGATCATCCTGATAACGCAACTGAATTTAGAAAGCCAGGAGTTGGAATGTTTAATAAAGCTTCAAAAGAGAACAGTATAGATCTTAAAAGATCAATTATGATTGGAGATTCAATATCTGATATTGAACCTGGGGTAAAGCTTGAGATGGATACAATGTTAGTTTCAACAGGAAGGGGTAAAGAGGCTCGATCTATACTTGGTGAAATTTCACCAACCTATTTTGCTCAAAATCTTCTTGATGGTGCTAAGCAAATAAAAAGAGCTAATAATTAATGAGAATCGGTGTTTTAATGGGTGGCGACTCTTCAGAACGAGATGTTTCATTAAACTCTGGAAAAGCGATTGTAAATGCATGTAAAAGTTTAGATTATGAAGTTCTAGAATTTGATCCAAAAGAAGGGTTTGATTCGTTATCAGTAGAAATTAAAAAGGTTGATTTAGTATATAATGCTCTTCATGGCGGTGATGGTGA
>Ga0209335_10000784_pt1 | contig 37913 bp, 45 predicted proteins | sample COG_09_FD_184753 | JGI IMG/M metagenome (GOLD analysis project Ga0209335, IMG submission 184753) | Pelagic Microbial community sample from North Sea - COGITO 998_met_09 (SPAdes) (version 2) | ecosystem: Environmental > Aquatic > Marine > Neritic zone/Coastal water | place: Helgoland, sampling...
TGGGTTGTTTGCCAGTCGATATGTCCTCGACCCTTTAAGCGACCGCTAGGGGGTCTTTTTTCGAGTCTTGTGCGCATATCCGTTTTGCGGGGAGCCTTTGGGTCGTTGGAGACCACCGTCTTGAACCGCAGGGTTCAAGGGCCTTTCAGACAGCGGCAACTTGGGGCGTCATCCATTCGCGCGAAATCATGGCGATCACGACCGATCAGCCTGAGAGACCTGATGCGTCGGGGACAATGAGGAGATTTGACCCTTTGGTTCAAGTGAGTCGAAAGACCCTGCGCAGTCAGCGCCGAGGCTTATCCCCAGCCGCACAACAGCAGGCGGCAGCGTTGGTTGCACACGCCGCAGGATATCTGATCGCGCGTCTTAAGGTTCGAACGCTCGGGGCCTATTGGCCAACCGACGGTGAGCTGTCAGGCTTACCCATCCTGCAAAAAGCGCTGGTCCTTGGGCTCACCTGCACATTGCCCATTATCTCAGAGACATCCTTAACGTTTTCTCGCATCGGCCCAACCACCCGCTTTCATCCAAATCGCTACAAAATTCCGGAACCCATCCGAGACGCTCAGAGTGACGTTCCTTTGTTGCAACATGATGCCCTCTTTATGCCCTTGGTCGGCTTTAACAAATCCGGCGCACGATTGGGCATGGGTGGCGGCTACTACGACCGGACGCTCGCGGATTGTTTGACCGAACCCAAGCGCCCAATCTTAATCGGACTCGCCCATGGCTTTCAGCAGTGCTCGTTTTCCACCAACCCTTGGGATATCCCGCTGGACTATGTTTTAACACCAGAAGAAACCTTTCAGACCACAACCGGGAAAATCACGCAAAGCCCTCCTTGAAAGCTTTTGCCCGTGCACCCTCTGGAGCTGCTATGACCATCAGAAACATTATCCGCATGGGCCATCCAAGTCTGCGAACCCTTGCGACGCCCTTCCCGGAACAGGACATTCATTCCGATCGCTTTCGCGACTTGATTCAAGATATGCGTGACACCCTGCACGCTGCTGGTGGCATTGGCTTAGCCGCGCCGCAAATAAACGAAATGGTCCAGGTCGCGATCATCGAAATCGACGAGGGCCCCTCGCGCTATGGAGATTTGGGCGCAGTCGAATTCAGTGTTTTTGTGAATCCTCGGGTGACGGTTTTAAACCCAGAAGCAAAAGGCTATTGGGAAGGCTGCTTGTCCGTGCCCGGCTTACGCGGGTTCGTCAATCGGCCTCAGTCTATCCAGGTAGACTATTTGGATGCAGACGGTTGTGTCCAGCAACGCTGCTTTGAAGGCTTTGCCGCAACCGTTGTTCAACACGAGTTCGATCATCTTATCGGCAAACTCTATATCGACCATATTGAAGATCCGACTCTGCTGTCGTTTGAAGCAGAATTTGAGCAGTTCCACCTCAGCGCGCAGGATTAGACCCATCACCTCGGTCGCAAGCCGGTGCCCAGGCTTCAACTCTGATCGTCGCTTAGAAAGCCGGCTTACCCTAAATGAGGATCAGCAGCAGGGTGAATTATGATGGCGCGCCCCACGGTCCACAAACGATTAACCTTTTACCCATTGGACCGGCAGCGAACCCGCGTCGCCCCATACAACCCAAAGACGGCGGCCGTCATCGCAAGCTGAGCGGCGGGTGCTTCCTTGGGGCGGCTCAGATCAGGTAACCTGCTTCTTCAGCCTAAACCAACCGTGACCGGGGTTCGAATTATGAATCAAGAAGAAATCAAACGGCGCCTGGGGATCAAAGCGGCGGCGTATATTGACCCCTGGTTGCAGGCTGATGCCTATATCGGCGTTGGAACCGGTTCCACAGCGAACCATTTTATTGATGCCCTGGCAGCCGTCCAGCACCGCTTTGCGGGCGCGGTCGCAAGCTCAGTTGCCTCCGCTGATCGACTTCGATCCCACGGAATTCGTGTCGTTGAGCTCAACGAAGTGTCGTCGCTTGCGGTCTACGTCGATGGCGCAGATGAAATTAATCCGGCATTCAGCATGATCAAAGGCGGCGGCGCAGCCTTAACCCGTGAGAAAATTGTCGCCAGCGCGGCTGATCAATTCGTGTGCATTGCCGACAGCAGCAAGTGGGTCGAGCGGCTCGGCGCCTTCCCCCTGCCCATCGAAGTGATTCCAATGGCGCGTTCATTGGTCGCGCGACAGTTGGTCGGCCTGGGCGGCACGCCTGTGCTGCGGGAAAATACCCGAACCGATAATGGCAACGACATAATCGATGTACACGATCTCGACATCACAGACCCGGCTCATTTGGAATCGCAGATTAATCAGATCGCCGGCGTCGTGACCAACGGCCTGTTCGCCAAGCGAGGCGCCGATATTCTATTAATGGATATCAATGGCGAGGTGCAGGCCCAGACGCGGCGAACCAACGCCTAACGCTCCGGCCTTTTCCCAACGCGTCACGCCCTCATCCTTGACGCGCGCCGTTCTGCGCGCCTAGGGCGTCACCACAGCGCGGCCGCACTAGGCGTAATGACTGGCCATGGCTTCAAGCGAGATTGGCTTGATTTTAGAGGCATTCCCCGCGGTGCCAAAATCCTCGTACCGCGCTGTGACAATCGCCTTCATCGCGACCATAGATGCGGCCAAATATTTCCTCGGATCGAATTCGGCCGGATGTTCTGCTAAAAATTGCCGGATCGCACCGGTTGACGCGAGCCGCAGGTCGGTGTCGATATTGATCTTACGAACGCCATGGCGAATCCCTTCCTGAATCTCAGAAACGGGCACACCATAGGTCTCCGGGATCTCGCCCCCAAAAGCGTTAATCACCTTCAACCATGCCTGAGGCACGCTGGAAGAGCCATGCATGACCAAATGCGTATTTGGGATCTTTTGATGGATCGCTTTAATCCGCTCGATCGCTAAAATGTCGCCCGTTGGCGGACGAGAAAACTTATAAGCGCCATGACTCGTGCCAATGGCAATCGCCAGGGCATCGCAATCGGTTTGTTGAATAAAATCGGCGGCTTGGTCTGGATCCGTTAACATTTGCGCCATCGACAGGGTGCCGCTGGCGCCAACGCCGTCTTCCTCCCCGGCCTCACCAGTTTCAAGCGAACCCAGACAGCCGAGTTCTCCTTCAACCGTTACCCCGCACGCATGGGCCATCGCAACGGTCTGTTGCGTCACCGAAACATTGTATTCATAACTTGCGGGCGTTTTTTGATCTTCCAAAAGCGAGCCATCCATCATCACCGATGAAAACCCCAGCTGGATTGAGCGCTGGCACGCCGCCGGTGAGGCCCCGTGATCCTGGTGCATCACCACGGGGATATGCGGAAATTCCTCAATTGCGGCCAAAATCAAATGCCGTAAAAAGTTACTGCCCGCATACTTCCTTGCCCCCGCCGAGGCCTGCACGATCACTGGGCTATCGGTTTCATCCGCGCTTTCCATAATTGCGCGCATCTGTTCCAGGTTATTCACATTAAATGCTGGCACGCCATACCCATGTTCTGCTGCGTGATCCAATAGTTGCCGCATGCTCACTAAAGCCATTGCTTTACTCCTGTTCTGACGGATGGTTGCCCAATTGATCTCGCCGGACTCTCGCTTCAAGTGCGGCGATGGCGGGCAGGGTCTTGCCCTCTACAAATTCGAGAAAGGCGCCACCCCCGGTTGAGATATAACTGATGTGCTCAGCTGCCCCAAAGGCATCAATGGCGGCCAAAGTATCGCCGCCACCGGCCAATGAAAAGGCAGGACTGGCTGCGATCGCCTCAGTCAGGGCGCGGGTGCCGCCCGCAAAGGCTTCAAACTCAAACACGCCCAGTGGTCCATTCCAGATAATGGTCGCCGCGCCTTGAAGTATCGGCAACAAGGCGGCCATCGTCTGCGGCCCGACATCCAAGATCATGTCTGTTTCGGTAACGCCCGCAACCGGCTTTACCACGGCATGCGCATCGGCCCGCAATTGATCACTCACAACAACATCAATGACCTCGGGCACGTGAACCCGTTCGCGGATGCGCTTTGCCGCGTCAACCAACCCGGGCTCATACAAAGACCGGCCAACATCAAATCCAGCAGCGGCTATAAACGTGTTGGCAATCCCGCCGCCGACAATCAAAGTGTCGACTTTTTGGCTGAGCGCCTCAAGCACTTCAAGCTTGGTTGAGACTTTACTGCCCCCAACAATGGCCACCACTGGCGCCTTGGGCTGCTCGAGCGCCTTCGACAAGGCCGACAACTCGGCCGCCAGCAACGGCCCAACACAGACAAAAGGCGCATATTGCGCAACACCCGCGGTTGACGCCTGGGCGCGATGCGCGGTGCCGAAAGCGTCCATCACAAAAATATCGCACAAAGCGCCCAATTGTTTCGCCAACCCTGCATCATTGGCTTTTTCGCCAACATTGATCCGAATATTTTCGAGCAATACCACCTTCGCTTCAGTGGCAGGCAAACCCTCTAAATAATGATCAACCACCGCAACCGGTTGTCCGAGAAGTTGTTCCAGCACGCGCGCCACCGGCGCCAAACTGACCTCAGGCTGATCCGCTAAGGCAACGCCTTCGCTCGGACGCCCCAAGTGCGACATGACAATCACCTGCGCGCCTTGCGCCAGGGCATACTGCAAGGTTGGTAGGGCTGCTCGAATGCGCGCATCGCTGGTCACCCGCCCATCCTTCATCGGCACATTTAAGTCCTGACGGATGAGCAGTCGCTTTCCGGAGATTTCGAAATCTAAAAGGCTCGGCAACCCCATATCAAAGCAAGTCCTTGACCGTCGCCACAATATGCTCGGCGCTAAAACCAAAATGGGCGAGTACATCGGGACCAGGACCAGACTCACCAAACCGATCTAAACTCACCACCGCGCCGTCAAGGCCCACCCATTTACGCCAGTAGTCACCATGGCCTGCTTCAACCGCCACGCGAGCGCGAAGGTCTTTTGGCAACACCTGCTGCTGATAGCCTTCAGGTTGCACGGCAAACACTTCGGCGCACGGCATCGACACCAACCGCGTCGGCTGACCATCCGCCGTTAAGGTCAGTGCGGCTTGACGCGCAATTTCAACTTCTGAACCCGTTGCAATCAGAATGGCGACAGGCGTCGAGGCTGGCTCAAATAAGATGTAGCCGCCTTGATCAATCGCGTTGAGCTGCTCGACATCTCGATCTTGGTGCGCGAGATTCTGTCTCGAGAACACAAGCGCCGTTGGACCCGCTCGACGCTCAATCGCCGCTTGCCAGGCGCTCACCGTCTCGACCGTGTCACAGGGACGCCACACTTGCAGGTTAGGCGTTGTTCGCAAATTAGTCAGTTGTTCAACAGGCTGATGCGTCGGGCCATCTTCGCCTTGTCCAATACTGTCATGGGTATACACGTGAATATTCTGTAGCCCCATCAAGGCCGACATCCGCACCGCGTTGCGAGCATATTCCATAAACATCAAAAAGGTTCCGGTAAAAGGCACCAGCCCCCCGTGCAGGGCCAAGCCATTGGCGATCGCGGTCATACCAAATTCGCGCACACCGTAATAAACATAGTTCCCGCTGGCGTCCTCGGCGGTGATCGGCGCAGCCGCAGGCCAGTGGGTATTATTCGATCCCGATAAATCAGCAGACCCGCCAAGCAGTTCGGGTAATAGCGCCGAAAGCTGGGCAATGACTTCGCCAGAAGCTTGCCGGCTGGCCAGTACTTTGCCGGCCGCTTGGGCGTCACGCCGCAGCGTTGCCATCGCCTCGGGCCAGATCGCGGGCAATTCGCCTTGCATCCGGCGCGTTAAATCTTGGGCTAATTCAGGATGCGCCTCGGTATAGGCCGAAAATGTTTGCTGCCAGGCGGCTTCTGCGGCCGACCCGCGCTCATGGGCATCCCAATCCTTCTTGATCGCGTCAGGAATGACGAAGGGTGCATGCGGCCAATCGAGCGCCGCTCGGGTCAATGCAATCTCATCGTCACCCAAGGGCGACCCATGACTGCCCGCGGTGCCACCCTTGTTGGGCGATCCGAAGCCAATGGTTGTTTTACAACAGATCAGGGTCGGCTGCGCCAGATTGGCTTTTGCCGCACGAAGGGCTTGGCGGACGGCATCTGCGTCATGACCGTCCACCGCGCGAATCACTTGCCAGCCATAGGCTTCAAATCGGGCAGCGGTGTCATCGGTGAACCAGCCGGTAACGGGACCATCAATCGAGATGCCATTGTCATCATACAAACAAATGAGTTTGCCCAACCCGAGGGTACCAGCCAACGAGCAGGCTTCATGAGAAACCCCCTCCATCAAACAACCATCGCCCGCAAAAACATAGGTATGATGATCAATGATGTCGAGGGTTTGGCCATCCGCACCCACCCGGTTAAAGGTGCTTGCTAGCAATTTCTCCGCCAACGCCAACCCCACAGCATTGGCCAGTCCCTGCCCCAGCGGGCCAGTCGTGGTCTCAACGCCGGGGGTATAACCAAGTTCGGGATGCCCTGGCGTTTTTGAGCCAAGTTGACGAAACGCTTTTAAGTCCTCAAGACTGACGTCATAGCCGGTTAAGTGCAGCAAGCTATAAATCAACATAGACCCGTGGCCGTTGGAGAGCACAAATCGGTCTCGATTCCACCAATGGGGATTGCCCGGGTTATGCTTTAAGAATTGTCCCCACAGCACTTCGGCCATATCAGCCATGCCCATAGGCGCGCCCGGATGACCTGATTTTGCGGCTTGAACCGCATCCATTGCGAGTGCTCGAATGGCATTAGCGCGCGCTCTTGATGTGCTCATAGCGGACCTTTTTTGGGGAAACCGTTATTGTCGCGCACTAAAGATCATTGGGCAATTATTAGTGATTGCAACCGGCTCAGACGCCCTCCGAACCAAAAAAGAAGCCGTTTTGTATGAAAACGAGCCCGATTCATCTTGACTCACTTTCAAGGTTAAAACTGGCTTGCCGTAGTCGGCCACGGTAACATTGCCCCTCAATTTTTGACTGGGGATGCATCGTGGCGAATAACAGCGTTTTTACTTCAGAATCGGTCTCAGAGGGCCACCCCGATAAAATGTCCGATCAAATCTCGGATGCCATCCTAGACGCGCTGCTTGCCCAGGACCCAAACGCCCGAGTCGCCTGCGAGACGCTCGTGAAAACCGGCATGGTTGTGCTCGCTGGCGAGATCACAACCACCGCTGAAATCGATTATGAGCAGGTCACGCGCAAGGTCATTTTGGACATAGGTTACGACAGCTCTGAAGTCGGCTTTGATGGCGCCTCGTGTGCCGTCCTCAATGCGCTCGGCAAACAATCACCCGACATTGCTATGGGGGTTGATGAGTTTGATGACCACGAACAAGGTGCGGGCGATCAAGGTCTGATGTTTGGTTACGCCAGTAACGAAACAGACGTTCTCATGCCGGCCCCAATCACCTATTCGCATTTACTCGTTAAGCGACAAGCCGAAGTACGAAAAAGCGGCCAACTGAAATTCTTGCGCCCCGATGCGAAGAGTCAGGTGACCTTTCGCTACGATCAAAACGGCGTCGCGCAAGGCATTGAGGCCGTTGTGTTATCCACCCAACACGACCCCGATATCAGCCTGAAAGATCTACAAGAAGCGGTTATGGAAGAAATCATCAAACCCGTGTTGCCCGCCAACTGGTTATCAAACGATACGAAGTATTTTATCAATCCAACCGGTAATTTCGTCATTGGCGGTCCGGTTGGCGATTGTGGACTCACTGGCAGAAAAATCATTGTTGACACTTACGGCGGCATGGCTCGGCATGGCGGCGGCGCCTTTTCAGGCAAAGATCCGTCAAAGGTCGACCGTAGTGCCGCCTATGCGGGGCGTTATGTTGCGAAGAATCTTGTTGCAGCGGGCATTGCCGATCGCTGTGAAATCCAAGTCTCTTATGCCATTGGCGTCGCAGAGCCTACCTCGATCAGCGTTAACACGTTCGGCACCGGCAAACTCTCTGACGAGAAAATCGAGGCCCTGGTTCGCAAGCACTTTGATCTAAGACCGAAGGGATTGATTGAGATGCTCGATCTCAAACGACCGATTTTCCTTCCGACCGCCAGTTATGGTCATTTCGGTCGAACCGAAGCCTCCTTTACTTGGGAGCGAACCGATCGCGCCGAAGCGCTTGCCAGCGAGGTCTAGTCAAACCCGTGACCACACTACCCCTTAGCTTTGAGTTTTCGGCGCCCAAAACGGAAGCTGCTGCCAGCGGCCTTCGCCGGGCGCATGACCGCCTCAGCCGCTTCGACCATGAGTTCGTGAGCGTGACCTATGGCGCGGGCGGCTCAACCCGAGACGGCACCAAGGACACCGTGATTGCTTTGAGCCAAGACGGCGTAGTGGCTGCGCCCCACTTGTCTTTTGGCGGCGATCACGCTGAAACCATTGGGGCGCTCCTAAGCGCCTATCAGACTGCGGGCATCCGCCGCATTGTCGCGCTGCGGGGCGATCGCCAATCAGGTCTCGGAACCCCTAAGATTATTCATGCATCAGAGCTGGTACGATTTATTCGAGAGACGACGGGCGATTGGTTCCATATCGAAGTCGCCGCCTATCCTGAGATTCATCCCGAGTCCAAATCCGTAAGCAGTGAAATCGCCTTTTTTAAAGAAAAAGTGGATGCTGGTGCCAATGGCGCCATCACACAGTATTTTTACAGCGCTGAAGCCTACTTTCGGTTTTTGGAGGAAACCGCGAAAGCGCAGATTACCATTCCGATTGTGCCGGGCATTATGCCGATCACCAACTTAACGGGCCTGCAACGCTTCTCACAGATCTGCGGCGCAGACTTACCCCGCTGGTTGGTCAAACGCTTAGAAGGCTTTGATGATGATGAGGCCCTTAAAGATTTTGGCGCCGAGGTTGTGACCCGGCTTTGCGAACAGTTGATTCAAGGCGGTGCGCCGGCACTGCACTTTTATACCTTGAATCAATCAAAACCCAGTGCGAGGATTCTAGACAATCTAGGATTCTAATATGCATGTCCCTCGGATCTATGTTGACGCCGATCTTGCGGTCAATGCCACCGCCGCAATCGAGGGCGCGAAGCACCACCACCTTCGTAACGTCCTGCGACTCAAAGCCGCTGACGCAGTAGTCTTGTTTAATGGTCGCGGCGGCGAGTATGCCGCGGTCGTCCAGGCTGTCACCAAAAAAGCAACGCAGATCACGACCCTTGCCTATCATCCGATTCATCGCGAGGCGCCGCTCCACACCTGCTTGTTGCAGGGCATCTTAAAGCGCGATGCCATGATCAACGCCCTGCAGCGCGCAACTGAGCTCGGCGTCAGCAAAATCATCCCCATTCAGACTCAACACTTGAGTGAAAAACGGGCGCAACTGACGGGGCGCTGGGCGGCTTGGCGAGCGGTCATCGAGCAATCGAGCGAACAATGCGGTCGGACGCAACTTCCTGAACTGGCGCCATTAACCGGGTTCACCGAGGCGGTTTCAATGATCCAAAAGGCCGATTTTGATCTTCGGCTCCTGGCCCATCTCGGCGCACCAGAATCCAGGACACCCCCAGCCACGCCGCCGCAACGCATTGCCATCGCGATCGGCCCGGAAGGGGGTTTTAGTGATGCAGAAGTTACTTTGGCCGAGGCAACCGGTTTTCGCGCCTATCGGTTGGGCGCCAGAATCTTGAGGGCCGAGACGGCGCCCGCTGCGCTTTTGGCTCACCTGCAAACCCGCTTCGGCGAGTTTTCCGAGGCAAAACGATAACGTTAAAAGCCAGCCAACTCTAAACTGGCCCAAGGATTTCAACCCAGGGTCGACGGGTTTCGAAAAGCAGCCCAACGGACGCCGCCCCGGGTTCGGTCATAGCCCCCTATTGGTTCATGGCAAGGCCTTATCGAGCAAAATTATGACCTTGCTGGGTTCATGGTTTAAACTTCAGCAACGTCCCAGAGATTACCGTCATGGCGCAACATGAAAATCAAAAACTGATCCGCTGCAAGCTAACCGGCACGGGCGGTCAGGCGCAAACTCGACTGGTTGAGTTTGAGTTGTTCAAACTCTGGCAGTTCATGATGCAAAGCAAACACAGTTTTGACGTGTCGGACCTCACCATGTGCCTCTGGGTTAACGAGGCAGACTTTAAAGCCAAGCAAAACCTGTACGAACGCAGCGGTGAGTTGCTGGCCGTTGACAAGATCACCGTCTCTATTTTCGATCAGCGCAACGGCTTTACGCACGTGACCAATCGTTTTGCTTTGACGGACGACACCGATCAAGTTAAACAAATACTTCTGTCCCACGTGCCCAAAACCCTCGTCGACAGTGAAGATTTCACATTAGACATCATGGCGGGACAAACCATCGAGAAAGGCCCCATTTCCGGCTTGAGCGAGATCAGCCTTGGTTTATCAAACGACTAGACCGACCGCTCGGATCAGGAACGCGGGGGAAACAGCGCTTTTTGTTTAAGCCACGACAACAGATGACAGAGCGACAGCCTGATCACCGGAGACACCCTTGAGCCGACATATCGGGATCGTGATGGATCCCATCGACACCATTAATCCCAAGAAAGACAGCACCTTTGCGATGATGCTGGCCGCAGCCCGCAAAGGCTGGCGAATTTCCGTGATGACCCTGCCGAATCTAAGCCTGAAACAAGACCAATTTTGGGCTCGGTATCAGACCATTACCGTGCAAGATGATCCCAAGCACTACTATGACGTGGTTGGCGACCAAGAGGGCGGCGCTGAAACCTTTGATGTCATCCTGATGCGGAAAGACCCGCCATTCAATATGGATTACATCTACGCCACCTATCTCCTTGAGTTTGCAGAGCGTGCCGGCGTGCCCGTGTTTAACCGCCCAGGAAGCATTCGCGACTGCAACGAAAAATTGTTTGCCCTGCAATTTTCGAACTGCATCCCTGACTTGATCGTGACTTCCGAGGCGGATCAACTGCGCAGCTTTCATGAAGAACACGGCGACGTTATTTTAAAACCCTTGGACGGGATGGGCGGCGCCTCAATTTTTAGGATTCAGCCTGGCGATACCAACCGCAACGTCATTATTGAAACGCTCACCCAACTCGGTCAGCAGAAGATCATGGCTCAGCGCTACCTTCCGGAAATCAGCCAAGGCGACACCCGAATTCTGCTAATCAATGGGGAGCCGGTACCCTTTGGTCTTGCGCGCATTCCCTCGGCCGGCGAAACCCGAGGCAACCTTGCCGCCGGCGGTAGCGGCGTTGCAAGACCGCTTACAGACAGAGACCGATGGATCTGCGATCAAGTCGGGCCCGTACTGCGGGACAAGGGACTGGTTTTTGTTGGGATCGATGTCATCGGTGATTACCTCACGGAGATCAACGTGACCTGCCCAACGTGTATTCGGGAACTTGATGCGAGCCAAGAACTCGATATTGCCGGCGATTATCTTGATCATCTCGCCTCGAGCCTGCCTTAAGACCAATGCGGACCCTCAGCGCCCTAGACTCGGACAGAATGGGCTTTGCGCTCTTCTTGGCCGTGGTGCTACACGGGATACTCATTTTAGGTATTTCGTTCTCGCCGGAACCGTCAAAAACCCCGAGTCGCGTTCTGGACGTCACACTGACCCAGGCCGCCGCCACGCCTCGACCCGACCAGTTTGATTATTTATCCGAGCAAAACCAATTAGGCAAAGCCCTTGCTGAGAAACCCCAGGAAGCCGTTGTCTTAACTTCGTCATCAGAGCCTGCGGTGATGCAATCGCGCTCAGCGCAAACCGACCCAAACGCAGTCGAGCCAATACAGGCCGCCTCAAACCCAGCGCCCTCCAAGTTCAAAAGGCTCAAAACAGATGTCTCACAATTTCGACGCGCCCAGAATGCTCAAGCGTTGATGCCGCGTGAGCCCAGTCGGGTCCGGCGGCTGTCTCAGGTCAATGCCGCCGCGAGTCCCGACGCCTTCTATCTGCGATCCTGGCAACGCAAAATCGAAACCGTCGGCAACCTAAACTACCCGGAAGCCGCAAGGCGAGACGGTATCTATGGGAGCCTTCGGCTTCTTGTCGCCATCAACGCCAACGGCTCATTAAAAGAGGTTCGCGTCTTGCAGAGCAGTGGCGAACCGATTCTCGATCAGGCTGCGCAAAATATCATTCGCCTGGCAGAGCCGTTTCCACCTTTTTCTGAGGCGCTTTTAAAAACAACCGATGTGTTAGAAATTGTTCGGACCTGGCAGTTCCGTAAAAATGCCGAATCCGTTAACGTGCAGCCATGACGGAACAGGCCATCACCCATAGTGTTCTCTTAGCCGCCCCAAAATTGCTCGGGGGCTTTTTCGAAGAGAGCGTTATCTTCATTCTTGAGAACAATGCAGACGGCAGCTTTGGCTTTGTTTTGAATCGCTCGACAAAAACCCAATTATCAGATCTGATGCCGGACGCGCCCGAACACCTTCAAGCCGCTACCGTCTTGCTGGGCGGACCCGTGCAAATCGATCACCTGTTTTTTTTAGCCCTGCAGACGGATCAAAGAGCCTCAGCGGCCATCCGCGTTGTCCAAGATCTCAGTGCTGCCAACTGCCTCGGTGCAAACCCCAACCTGCAAGTGCTGCCTGTTTTAGGATACGCAGGATGGGCGCCGGAGCAGCTAGAGGGTGAGATTCAAGGCGATGACTGGCTCGTGACCAATGTCGACCCGATCAAGCTCCTGCAAGTACCGCTGTCCGAGCGCTACGCCTTCGTCAGAGCACAGCTCGGCTTTGACCCGACACTGCTGGGGCAAAGTCCAGGCAGACCCCAGTGAGCGACGCGCCGATCCTAGCATTCGACTTTGGGACCCATCACATTGGCGTCGCGGTTGGCCAATGGGTCACGCAAACCGCAAGCCCTTTAACCATTTTAAAAGCGAAGCAGGGACAACCCAATTGGGACGCGGTGGCCGATCTTGTGGAGACTTGGCAGCCGGGTTTGTTCGTGGTTGGACTCCCGCTGCACATGAACGATGAGCCCAGTGAGCTGTCTCGCCTTGCTGAAAAATTCGCCCGCCGGTTAACCGGTCGGTTTAATCGACCGCACCAAATGATGGACGAACGCCTCAGTAGCGTTGAAGCAAAGGCTTTCAGAGCAGACGCCCGCATCGATGACCTATCAGCCGCATTGATCCTTGAGACTTGGTTTAGCCAGGCGACGCCGAGGACTTAACGCCGAACAACACAAGCACTTGCCTTATCGAAAATCCTCCGGCGTTTTGGCTTTTGCCTGCGCCGCTTCTTTGGTGATCAACCCTTTTTTAAGCAGATCTTTTAAGCATTGATCCAAGGTTTGCATTCCCAGCTGACCACCGGTTTGAATCGCTGAGTACATTTGAGCCACTTTGTCTTCGCGAATCAGGTTTCGAATTGCGGGCGTGCAGATCATGATTTCATGCGCGGCAACCCGTCCGCCGCCAACCTTTTTCAGCAAATTTTGGGAAATGACCGCTTGGAGCGATTCCGACAGCATGGATCGCACCATGGATTTCTCCGCTGCCGGAAAAACATCAATAATTCGATCGATGGTTTTCGCGGCCGACGAGGTGTGCAAGGTACCAAACACAACGTGTCCGGTTTCTGCCGCTTCTAGCGCAAGACGGATTGTTTCCATATCCCGCATTTCTCCGACAAGAATAATATCGGGGTCCTCGCGCAATGCCGAGCGCAACGCAGCGTTAAAGCCCAGCGTATCTCGGTGAACCTCGCGCTGATTCACCAAGCTTTTCTTACTTTCATGAACAAATTCAATCGGGTCTTCAATCGTTAAAATATGTTCATACTTATTCGCATTCACATAATCCATCATTGCCGCAAGCGTCGTGCTCTTACCAGAGCCCGTTGGGCCCGTCACCGTAATCAGCCCGCGGGTACTTTGGGCAATTTGACGAAAAATATCGCCCATCCCTAAATCATCCATCGTTAACACTTTCGAAGGGATGGTTCTAAAAACCCCAGCCGCCCCTCGATTCTGATTGTAGGCGTTGACTCTGAAGCGCGCGATTCCCGGGATTTCGAAGGAGAAATCACATTCTAAAAATTCTTCAAATTCCTTGCGCTGCTTGTCATTCATAATTTCGTAGATCAGGCCATAGACCTCTTTTGAATCCAGCGCCGGCACGTTGATTCGACGAATATCACCATCGACCCGGATCATTGGCGGGAGCCCAGAGGACAAATGCATGTCAGAAGCACCCTGTTTATGGCTAAACGCCAGGAGTTCGGTAATATCCATAAGAAGTCCTTGTGATCAATTTGAGCCGCTCTGCGCTGATTTCGCCGCGGCAATCCTACACCGTCTTGTTCCTGCATCTTAGTATGCGACAATGGGTTACGCCATCTTCAAACGACGTCTAGCCCGTGATTCGAGAAAATTTATCCGCCATCAGGGCCCGAATTCAGCAAGCCTGTTCACAAACGGGCCGCGCGCCCGAGACCGTTCATTTGCTGGCCGTATCGAAAACCAAACCTGCGTCCGCCGTAGCCGCTGCGTTGCGGGCTGGCCAACACGACTTCGGTGAAAATTACCTGCAAGACGCTTTGCCAAAAATCGCGCAACATCCCGCGGCAACTTGGCACTTTATTGGCCAGATTCAGTCTAACAAAACCAAGGACATCGCCAGCCATTTTGACGTCGTGCATGGTTTGGCTTCTGAGAAAGTCGCGCGCCGCTTGAACGACGCGCGACCCATCGGCCGCCCACCCCTTAAAGTCTTTATTCAAGTCAACCTCGTCAATGAAAGTGCAAAAAATGGCGTCGCCCCAAGCGCGCTACCCTGTCTTGTTACCGCCGTGAAGGACTGCCAAAATCTTCAGACCATTGGCCTTATGGCAATGCCGCCAGCAACTTTTGATCTGGCCGGACGTCATCGGTTTTTCAACGAACTTGCCGAGCTTAGAAACCAAATTAAAGACGATTTTGACCTACCGTATTTTCAAGAACTCAGTATGGGCATGAGTGACGACTTGGAGACGGCAATTGCCTGCGGTGCAACTTGGGTCAGAGTCGGCACAGCCATTTTCGGCGCCCGCCAAAGCCAACAGGAGGCTTGATGACGCAACAATTAACCTTTATCGGCGGCGGTAATATTGCGCTTGCCATCTATGGTGGACTGCTCGAATCCGGTTATCCGCCTGACTGCATCACCGTGTCGGATCCCAGTCCCGAGCAGGGGTCGGTGGCCACGGCAATGGGACTCACTTGGCACGCTGATAACGCCTCGGCGATCGAAACCGCTGACATCATTCTGATTTGCGTGAAACCCAATTGGGTTGAGGCCGTGTGCCAGGAACTTCGGGGGGCACTTGACGGTCAAACCTTGGTCAGCGTCGCGGCCGGCGTGACCACCGCACAAATCGCGCAGTGGTCCGGGACCCATCGGGTCATCCGCTGCATGCCCAATACCCCCGCGCTGGTGAAGGTCGGCATGATGGGGCTGTTTTCAAATCCAGCGGTTGACCCGAGCACGCGTGCCGCTGTGAACAGCCTACTGAGCAGCGTCGGTCTGACCACCTGGTTTGATCAAGAGTCAGATCTCGATGCGGTGACCGCAATCTCTGGCAGCGGCCCGGCCTACTTTTTTTATCTCATGGAGGCCATGATCACGGCAGCAAAATCTTTTGGGATTCAGGACGCCGTCGCCCGCAGCCTGGTCATCCAAACGGCGTTGGGTGCGGCAACCATGGCAGCCGGCTCCGAGCATTCACCAAAGGCCTTACGACAACAAGTCACCTCGCCGGGTGGCACAACGGAAGCCGCATGCAGCCTGCTCACCGAAGCTGATTTTACTGCTTTGGTCACCGCTGCCTGCGCTGCCGCCAAAGCGCGATCAGAAGCCTTATCCGCCAACTAACCTGTAACGAGGAGGAGATTGATTGTGAATTACTTATCTGATGGCGGGATCTTTGTTGTCCAAACCCTGACAGGACTGATTGTCTTAGCCCTTAACCTGCGGTTTTTAATGCAAGCCAGCCGCGCCAATTATTACAACCCGATTGCCCAAGGCCTTGTGACAGCCACCAATCCGATGATTGCGCCATTTCGACGCCTACTCCCGATTATTGGCCGAATCGATTTGGCCAACATGATGGCGGCCTTCGCCTGTCAATCTATTGGGATTATCTTGATTATGGGGATGGCGACCGGGATCGCTTTTGCCCCGGTTTATTTATTGTGGTCAGTGGTTGCCATCATTGCCAGCGTGCTCAATCTGTATTTTTTCGCCCTGTTGATTCTGGTCATTGCCAGTTGGCTTGCGCCCTATTCAGGCAATCCTGCGCTCGAGCTGGTCCGAGAAATCACTGAGCCCATCTGTGCGCCCGTGCGCCGCGTGATTCCAGCGGTGGGCGGCTTAGATTTTTCGATCATCGTTATTTTTATTGGGTTAAGCTTATTAGAGAACAATCTCCTCGTGAGACCGCTGGCCGCCTTCTTAAATATGCCAAGAGGTCTCGTCTTTGGGTTTTAGCCACAGGATCCTGCGCCAAGCCTTAATCGGCATCATCGCTCTAATGCTCGGCGCCCACGTCGCTGCCGAGCAGAAGGTTCAGGTCGGCGAATTTGAAATTCACTACACCGCTTTTCCATCGCGGCTCGTTCCGCCAGACACTGCCAACTTGCACGGACTCACCCGAGCCGAAAATCGATTGCTACTGAACCTGTCGGTGCGCCGCGCTGGCGAGCCCGTCCCAGCGCGTGTCACTGGCCAAGTCGTCAATATTCTAAACCAAGCGCAGCCCTTAACCTTCTTTGAGGTGTCGGAGCAAACAGCGATCTACTACCTTGCCGAAGTCGTGAATCAAGAAAAGGATTGGCTGCGGTTCACCCTCGAAATCGAATTTTCTAAGGATCAGCCCCCCTATGTCCTCGAGTTCAACCGACAGTATTATTAAGCGCCTTGGCTCAAAAATCGTGATTGCTAGCGGCAACGCGCACAAGATCGCAGAGTTTCAATCATTGTTAAAAGCCCCGAACCGATTTGTAAGTCAGCGCGAGCTTGGCGTCAGTGACGTGCCAGAAACCGGCCAAAGTTTTCTTGAAAACGCACTCATTAAAGCGCGCCATGCTGCCAAAGAAACGGGCCTACCAGCCTTAGCCGATGACTCGGGCCTTGTGGTCGCAGCGCTCTCGGGTGCGCCTGGGATCTATTCAGCTCGGTATGCTGGACCAGACGCCACGGACCAGGAAAACTGCCAGCAGCTATTACACGCCATGGCGGGAAAAACCGATCGTGCCGCTTTTTTTCACGCAACGATTGTCTTCTTATTGCACGCAGCGGATCCAGATCCTGTGATCGCGCAAGGCCGGTGGCACGGGGAGATCCTGACAAAGGGGCAGGGTACGCGCGGCTTCGGCTATGACCCCTTACTGTACTTGGCAAAACAGAATAAAAGTGCAGCAGAGCTCACATCCGGCCAAAAAAACCGACTGAGCCACCGAGGCAAAGCGCTTAGGCAACTGTTAACCAACCTATCAAAAAGATTCCCAGCGTGAACCAAACCGGTCTAGGGTTGTACATCCACATTCCCTGGTGTGAGAAAAAATGTCCCTACTGTGATTTTAATGCGCACGCCTTACCGATCGCTCACCAGCTGGACCCGACCCTTGAGACGCGTTATCTCAAGCAGTTACTCCTCGACTTGGACCAAGACATCGAGACCTTTGGCGTTCACAGCGAACTGACCAGTTTATTTCTTGGGGGCGGCACACCGAGCCTATTATCGTCCCGCGGCCTGGGATTTTTGTTAGCAGAAATTAATAAACGGCTGCCGATTACCGCCGCAACAGAATGCACCCTCGAGGCCAACCCTGGCTCAAGCGATCAAGCAAAGTTTGTGGGGTATCGCGCCGCTGGCATTAATCGACTGAGCATTGGCGTACAGAGTTTTTCAGATCCCGCATTACAACGGCTAGGCCGAACCCACAGCCGTGTCGAGGCAGGCGCTGCAATCCAAGCTGCGCGACGCGCCGGCTTTTCCAATATCAATCTTGACTTGATGCACGGGTTACCCGGTCAAACCCCCGAGTCGGCAATAGCAGATCTCGATTACGCCGCGCAGTTTGCGCCAGAGCACCTCTCTTGGTATCAACTCACGATCGAGCCCAATACCGTATTTTTCAGCGCAAAACCCGAATTACCCGTTGAATCCTTGCTGCAAGCGATCACGGATCAAGGGTTGCATTGGCTGCAAAGCCAAGGCTTTGCTCGGTATGAAATATCTGCCTTTGCCCAGAGCGACGCCCTACAATCCCAACACAACCTAACCTACTGGCGGTTTGGCGATTACTTCGGTATTGGCGCTGGCGGGCATGGCAAACTCAGCCGCCAAAATACCACACTTGAGATCCAGCGAACCCAAAAAACACGGGTCCCAAAAGACTATTTAAAGAGCCCAAATCGTCGCGTAACCGAGGTTCCCATTAAAGAGCGTCCAATCGAGTTCTTGATGAATGCGTGTCGCCTCATCGAGGGCTTCGCTTTAACTGACTTCGAACAAACGACTGGATTGCCCGCCAGCGCGCTTGAAGGTTTTATAACACGGGGCGCGCAGCAGGGCCTCGTGACCGCAATCACAGGTCGGGTGACGCCTACCGCCCAGGGCCTTGAATTTCTCGACAATCTCTTGCTGCTGGCTTAGATCCCTTCAGCGACTTTGGCAGCCAGGTCAGTCACGACATGACCCAAGCGCTGGCCTCGTCGTTCATACTTGGTTTCTGCTCGCGCAGGGGCAGCGCAGAGACTCAACGCCGGATGACCCGCAAGATGGTCATAGATTTCTTCGGCATAAGGCTGCCAATCGGTTGCGATGTGCAGCAAGCCGCCCGGTTGCAGCTTCTCGGCCACCACGTCTAAAAACACAGCATTGATTAACCGTCTTTTGTGGTGCCTTTTCTTATGCCAAGGATCTGGGAAGAAGACTTGAAAACAGGCCAGACTGGCGGCTGGCAAACTTGGCAACACCGACCAAACATCCGAGTTGAGCACCCGCAGATTGGTGAGCCCTAGATTCGCGGCCTGAATCATCAAATGACCCACTCCGGGGCCATGTACCTCCAACCCAAGGAAATTACGCTCTGGAGCCTTCACCGCCATTTCTGCCAAGGAATCGCCCATCCCAAACCCGACTTCAAGGGTTAGCGGCTGATGCTTGGGATAGGCTGATTGCGGCGCGGCAAGCGCCGTTTGCTTAAGTTCAAATTGCGGATAGATTTCTTCAAGGCCACGGCGCTGCCCTTTGGACAATCGACCTTGGCGAATGACAAAACTTCGGATTGGCGACCGTTTGGGCTCGATAGGGCTTGTCACTTAAATTCAGCGCCTCAGGCCGCGTCGCGGGTGACTGCCGTCAGCAGACCATAGGCCAAGGCCAACCACCCGACAATAAACAAAGCGCCTCCGATCGGCGTCACCGGCCCCAACCATCGCCAACCCAGCAGCGCGAGGCCATACAGGCTACCAGAGAACAAGCAGATTCCAACAGCGAAGCTCCAAGCAGCGGTCAACCAAGGCGTCTTAACGCCGACTACCAGCATCAAAACGCCCACCAACAACAACCCAAGACTGTGGGTCATCTGATAGTGCACGGCGGTTTCAAAGGTTGCTAGGCGCGCGCCCGTCAGTGTTCCCTTCAGGGCATGTGCACCAAAGGCGCCCAAAACAACCGACGCAGCGGCACTGAGCGCACCGAACGTCATCAAGGCATTCACCATCATGGGTTACTGAATCTGAATATTAAGTCGGAGCTTCTTAAGTGCCGCTTGTTCGAGCTGGCGCACGCGTTCGGCAGAGATACCGTAGTAGGCTGCCAATTCCTGCAACGTTGCCTTGGGCTCGATGAGCCAACGTTTGGTCAAGATATCCCGCGCGCGCTCGTCTAAAGCCGCAAGGCCCGCGCGCAATTGACCGGTTTCATCTGAGTGGGTATCCAGGTGCTCAACAATATTGGCTGGGTCAGAATCAGGCTGCGCCAAATACTGCGAAGGCGACGCAATAAAAGTCTCTTCCTCATCCCCCTCGGGCAACTCAAAGGATTGATCCTGAGCACTGAGCCGGCCTTCCATTTGTAAGACGGTTTCGGGCTTCACGCCCAAAGCAGCTGCAATGTCTTGCACTTCTTGGTGCCGCAACCAACCCAGTCGGTTTTTCTGACTGCGCAAATTAAAAAACAACTTGCGCTGCGCCTTGGTCGTTGCGACCCGCACAATGCGCCAATTCCTAAGAATAAACTCGTGAATCTCTGCTTTGATCCAATGCACTGCGAAGGAAACCAATCGAACCTGAAATTCTGGGTTAAAGCGCTTAACTGCCTTCATTAAACCAACGTTGCCTTCTTGAATTAAGTCGGCTTCAGACAGTCCGTAACCGGCATAGCTTCGCGCGATATAAATCACAAATCTTAAGTTTGCCAAAACCAATTGACGGGCCGCCTCAACATCCCCAAAACCGTGCAGTCGTTCCGCAAGGGCTCTTTCTTCTTCAACGGACAATACCGAAATGGCGTTGACCGCACGGACGTAGGCCTCTAGATTGGCTCCAGGGGACTCGATATTAATCGGAATTGGATAAGCGCTCATGCTTGTTTTAAACCCTTGTTTTCGGGGCCCGAAATTCTACCACCGGGCCCGGTATTGTTACAATATTACGGTTGTCGGCTCATTTTGGTTGAATTTGCTTCAAATAACGCCAGACCGATACCCAGGATCCTAGAATCCCAAGCAGCGCGCCGAGGGCGAAAAGCCCGATCGATTCCCCGAAAGTCAAGGTCTCAAGTGCAAAATTGCTACGATAGGACTGGGCCAGGCGTTCAACCGGGCCCGACAGATATAACAGACTCGATTGAATGATGAAAAAGGCCAGCAAAGCCCCCCCAAAGCCTAACCAGAAGCCTCGGTAGATAAACGGCCGCTGTACAAAGCTGTCTGATCCCCCGAAGAGCTTCGTGATTTCAATCTCGCCGCGCTGATTTTCGATGGTTAAGCGCAGGGTATTGCCAATAATAAGAATCACCGCACCTGAAAACAGCGCCCCCAAAGCGTAGAGCACCCGTTCCAAAATGCCCAATATCGCGCTCAATCGCTCGAGCCAAGCCGCATCAAAACTGACTTGGTCGACCCCATCTTCCCCTGCTATTTGTTGGGCCAGTAGCTTGATCCCCGCGCCATCGCGCTCACTCGGCACGACTTCGATGATCCCCGGTAGCGGATTTTCTGAAAACGCATTTAAAACATCTCCAAACCCTGCAAGACTCGAGAACTCCCTAAGCGCCGCTTGTTCTGTGATAAGCCGCACCTCGCCAACCGCGCTCGATGCCCGGAGCCTTTGTAGCAGCGCCTGCGCCGTTTCGCTGTCGCTGGCAACCGAAAGGTAGACGCTCATCGCCGGCTGGATCACCTGTCGTGTGTCGGCTTCAGAGATTTCCCGCAACGCCAGACTCAGCAAAATCGGTAACGACAATGCAATGCCGATCACAAGCCAAGTAATCAGCAAAGCGCCAGGCTGGTTCAGCAGCGTGATAAACGTGCTTCGAAACAGCTGCCGATGATGCCTGAACCAAGCGTTCAATCGGTCGGCGCGATTAATCGGCCTTATTTGTGCGCCGGACCCGGTTACGGACTCGTTCATGGCGCAACAATCCTGCCGTCCTGAAGCTGCAAGCGCCGGGCTGGCATCGCCTCAACCAATTCTAAATCATGGGTCGCAATCACAACGGTGACCCCGAGCTGACTGAACTGCAAAAATAAGGACATGATTTCTCGACTCAGGTCAGGATCTAAGTTGCCCGTTGGCTCATCCGCCAGCAGCATCGGCGGTCTGTGTACGACCGCGCGCGCAATTCCGACGCGTTGCTGTTCCCCGCCGGATAAGGTTTCAGGCCAATCACCCTCGCGGCCGGTCAAGCCCACCTTAGACAACGCCGCCCGGACCCGACGCTCAATGTCGGCCGGCTTCATGCCAGCGATGAATAACGGCAAAGCCACGTTGTCGTAGACCCGCCGATCAAACAGCAACTGATGATTTTGAAAGACCACACCAATGCGCTGTCTCAGATCTGGCATTTTACGAGCGGGCAGCCGACTGATGTTTTGCCCAGCCACGTGAACTTGCCCTCTCGAGCCACGCTCCACACCATTGATCAACTTCAATAAGGTCGATTTCCCGGCGCCTGAGGGTCCGGTCAAAAACACAAACTCACCCGCCTCAACCGAAAATGAGACATCAGACAGCGCTTCATAGCCGTTCGGATAACGCTTGGAGACGTGATCAAAAACCAACATCAGTCCGTGCCTTGTAGAATTGCGTCAACAAACAATTCAGCATCGAACGGTTTTAAGTCATCCACGGCCTCGCCAATTCCAACAAAGTGGATCGGCAACCCCAAGGCTTCCGTCAGCGCAAACACAACGCCGCCTTTGGCCGTGCCATCCAATTTGGTCAAGACCAAACCGGTGACCTCAACGTCTCTCATAAAGGCCTGCGCTTGGGCTATGGCATTTTGTCCCGTGGTGGCATCAATCACCAAAAGCACGCTGTGCGGCGCCGTCTCGTCCTGCCGGCGAATCACCCGGACAATTTTTTCCAGTTCCTGCATGAGGTTCTTTTTATTCTGCAAACGCCCAGCAGTGTCGGCAATCAGCAAATCAAACGCTCTGGATTTCGCTGCCGCAAGCGCATCAAAGATCACCGACGCGCTGTCGGCACCCGTATGCTGGGCGATCACATCAACGTCATTGCGCTCGCCCCAGGTCTTGAGCTGCTCAACCGCAGCCGCTCGAAACGTGTCCCCAGCGGCCAACAATACAGAGCGGTCTTGTTGCTTAAAATGATGGGCTAATTTGCCCGCCGTTGTGGTTTTGCCGGCGCCATTGACACCCACCATCAGGATCACCTGGGTACCGGGCCCATCAAGCGTCAAGTCCGATGCCGTGTTCTGTAACAGCGCTAACAAATGGTCTCGCAGGGCATTTTTTAACGCCATAGCATCCGATAAGTCTTTGCGCTCAACCTGCTGGGTTAAACTATCGATCACACCTTTGGTGACCGAGACGCCGAAATCAGATGTGATCAGCAACGTTTCAATCGAATCAAGCAAGGCTTGATCAATAACCTTCGCACCCAAAAAGAGCGCCGCCACTTGCTCTGAGAAGCCGCGACGCGTTTTAGCCAGGCCCTGCTTCAGGCGAGCAAACAATCCTGGCTTGCCTTGGGTAGCTTGATCTGCAACATTGTCCATCATTCATCAACTCACTTGTGGTCTAGCCGTTTGCCAAACCCTGCTCAAACTTCACACCTTCGAATTATCGGCGGTAATTGGCGCGGCCGCAAAGTTTCATTTACCCCGAGCCCAGGACTGCGACCCACGCCAGATCGGGTTCGAGAGACTTTGTTTAATTGGCTGCAAGGGAAGATCAGTGGTCGTCGTAGCCTCGAGTTATTCGCCGGCAGCGGTATTTTAAGTCTCGAGGCGCTTTCCCGGGGCGCTGAATCTTCAACCGTTATTGATACTGCCACAGCGCTTACCCAACACTTTCAAACACTCTGCGCGACATTTCAGATCGAAGCCGCGCAATGCCAAGTCTACGTTCAAGATGCCTTTCAGCTGATCCAAACCAAACCTGTAAAACCTTATCACCTGATCTTTGTTGACCCGCCCTTCGACACCGATCGTTATTTAGATATTGTCCCTAGCTTACTCAAAAACGACTTCCTGGCGGGCGATGGCTTTGTGTATTTAGAAGCGCCCTCAGCCGACATAATCTCTGACGTCGCTCAACAAGGGCTCAAACTTTACCGGCAAAAACGCGCAGGTCAGGTTCATTATGCGCTGCTCACACCCTGATCACTGATTTATTCCCGCACCAGGGTGCGGTATTATTTCCGACTGCTACAGGAGAGACGTTATGAGCACGGTTCTATATCCAGGGACGTTCAATCCCATTCACAATGGTCATGCTGATTTGGTTCAACGGGCATCGATCCTTTTTGACCGTGTTGTACTGGGCATCGCAACCAGTCCACAGAAAGACCCGAGCGTGCTCGAACTCAGAGTTGAACTCGCGGAAAAAGCGCTGGCCCATTTAAGTAATGTTGAAGTCCGAGGCTTTAACACCTTAACCGTTGATTTCGCCAAAGAGGTGGGCGCCGGCGTCATTTTAAAAGGCATTCGAACGGTCACCGATTTCGAATACGAATTTCAGATGCTGAATATGAATCGGGTACTCGCACCCGGCCTTGAAACCATTTTTTTGGCGCCCTCAGAAGAATATTCCTACATTTCTTCAACCTTGGTGCGTCAAATCGCCTCCTATCGTGGCGATGTCAGCAGTTTTGTCCATCCTGCTGTTGCTGAGGCCATCGCGGACGGTCTCATCGGTTAACGCTGACAAACCGCGCAATACACTGTGGCTCGACCGGTAATCCGCAGTGATTTCAGCGCGCTGCCGCAGCCCTCGCAGGCCTGGCCCTCTCGACCATAAACTTTGAGTTCATGGCGAAAGTAGCCGGGTGTGCCGTCTTCTTTTAAAAAATCTCGCAGGCTCGTCCCGCCGGCTTGAATGGCCTTTGTTAAGACCGCCTGAATCGCGACCGCTAAGCGCTCGAAACGCGGCTTCGAGATTCGGCCTGAGGTGGCGGTCGGCTTGATGCCAGAGAGATATAACGCTTCATTAGCATAGATATTACCGACCCCCACCACGACTTTCGCATCCATAATCAAGGTTTTAACGTTTCTGGTTTTACCTCGTGAAGCCCGATACAAGGTTAATCCGCTAAATTCTGACCCTAACGGTTCCAGGCCCAGATCGTTTAATAGTCGATGATTCAAATCGTTTAACCAAAAAACCGAGCCGAATCGTCGCGGGTCGCGGTATCGCAATAGCACCCCGGAATCGAGAACGAAATCAACATGATCATGTTTCTGAGGCGCAGTAGACGCCGGCAGAATCCGTAAACTCCCCGACATCCCGAGGTGAAGCATCACATAACCATTCGGTAATTTTATTAAAAGGTATTTGGCACGACGCTCAACGGCGAGCACTTTTTGTCCCGTTGCCATTTGCGCTAACGGTTCTGAAACCGGCCACCGTAACCGGGGTTCGCGAACGATGACGGCTTGGACTACGACGCCTTCGAGATGGGGCGCAATGCCTGCGCGGGTTGTTTCGACTTCTGGTAGCTCTGGCATGGGGCCGGGTATCCATTCGCTTGGTTTCAAACATCATCCGCACTCGGGGGCGTGTGACGCTTGGGTGTTTCTGCTACATTTTATCTTTCAAAGATTATCGCACAGCTCATGCAAGAACATTTATTGGGGATCGACACGGGCGGCACTTTTACCGATTTTGCCTACCTACACAATCACCAACTGATTACGCATAAAAGGCTCTCAACGCCCGACGCGCCCGAGCAAGCAATCTTTGAGGGGCTCGCGGCTTTAGGCCTCGATGCTTTGTGCGCCGCGGGGCAGCTAACCATCATTCATGGCACAACGGTTGCCACCAATGCCGCGCTTGAGGGTCGTGGCGCTAAAACCGCTTATGTGTGTAACCAAGGCTTGGGCGATATCTTATCCATTGGCCGACAAAACCGTGCGGACCTTTATAGCCTCGCCCCAACTAAAAAGACCCTTAGCCTCGATCAAGGCGCGATCTATGAACTCCCTGTTCGACGCAATGCCAAGGGCGATCTCATCACTGTCCTGGATGAAGCGGCAATCGACGCGCTCGAGGCGGCCCTGGCTGAGGACCCACCCGCTGCGCTCGCGATTAATCTTTTATTCTCTTTTATTAACGACACCGAGGAGCAGGTCCTCAAAGCGCGATTTGGACACCAATATTTTGTGAGTTTGTCATCCCAAGTTTTGCCAGAAATGGGGGAATATGAACGCGGCGTGGCCACCTATTTGAACGCCGCCCTCGGCCCCATCATTGCGCGCTACTTGGATCAACTGCAAGCCAAGATCGCACCGAGCCGGCTCACAGTGATGCAATCATCCGGGCTGACCCTCGCCGCTGAACACGCGGCAGAACATGCCGTGCGCTTACTGCTTTCTGGTCCTGCGGGGGGCTTGATTGCAGCCCGATCACTTCTTGCGAGCGAGCAACTGATGACCTTCGACATGGGCGGGACTTCGACCGATGTTTCCCTGATCCATCGCGACCTTGCGATCTCGAAAAACATGCACCTTAATGGTTTACCGATTGCCATACCTGCCATTGACATCCAAACCATTGGCGCTGGCGGCGGCAGTATTGCTGAAATCGATGCGGGCGGGTTGCTCAAAGTTGGCCCCCGCTCCGCGGGCGCGCGACCGGGGCCCGCTTGTTACAACTTGGGCGGCACGACGGCGACCGTCACCGATGCCAACGTTGTGCTGGGCCGATTGCCTGTGACGCAGCCTCTGGCTGACAACTTATGGTTGGATGCTGAACAAGCCCATCGGGCTGTCGAGAAACTTGCAACGCGTTTAAATTTAACCCCCATCGAGACAGCCCAAGGGATCGTGACGCTGGCCAACGAGGCCATGGCAGAAGCGCTGCGGCTCATCTCAATCCAAAAAGGGTTTGACCCAAGTGCCTTTACCCTATGTTGTTTTGGCGGTGCCGGCGGCTTGCATCTGTGTGAATTGGCGGAGCGGCTTGGAATGCATCAAGCCCTTGTGCCCGCTGATGCGGGCATCTTCTCAGCACTGGGTATGCTTGCCGCAACGCCAGGCCGAGAGCTGACCCGCGCCGTTAATCTGCGCGCCAACGACTGTGATCCTGAAGATATCCGCAATCGACTCGATGATTTAATACACGTCGCACGCACAGCCCTTGCCGCCGAAGGCATTGATGACACAACAGTTCATCCCGTTTTTGAGCTTCGATATCACGGGCAAACGCAAACCTTGAGCGTGCCGTATTTGGATGACCTTCAGGCAGCCTTCATTGCGTTCGAAACCCAGCACGAAATTCGATATGGGCATCAGCTCGATACGGGCATTGAGCTCGTTGCCTTACGGGTCAGAGTTGCGGGTATTGCGCGTTTAAAAACCCCCCTCACCCCAACACCCAATGCGACGAGCACAGACCGAGCGCCGCAAACAAACCCCAATGCCACGCCGCAACAGTCTTGGAAAAATCTGATCCCAGGACAAGCCCATGCTGGCCCGATGATCATAACCGCTGAGCATACTTGTGTTTGGGTAAAACCTGAATGGACGCTTAAAAAGCTTACAACGGGGCACCTACAGCTGAGCCGAAAAGGGCTTTCTTAAGCGGCGGGTAAAAAAAAGGGCGATGGTCTCGCCCTTTCTAACTTCTGTTTTCTGTTTTCTGTTTTCTAGATCTAACTTCTAACTTCTAACTTCTAACTTCTAACTTCTAACTACAAATTCGAAACTACAACCTTCTAATTCCACAAACTTCATGCAGAAAAACTTACTTAATTTTAGCTTCCTTGTAGATCACATGCTGGCGTATCACTGGGTCAAACTTCTTGATCTCCATTTTGTCCGGCATGGTCTTCTTATTTTTGCTGGTCGTGTAGAAGTGACCGGTGCCAGCGGACGATACCAATTTAATCTTGTCTCTCATTATCTACTCCTTGCTGCGCGACCCGCTTGCGGGTCCGCGATGGCTCTTACTGCTCTCCTGTGGACAACACTCAAAAAACGTTAGACGCGCTCGCCTCGGCTTCTTAAATCAGCGAGCACTTTTTCAAGCCCGAGCTTATCAATAATCCGCATCCCTTTGGCAGAGACTCTGAGTTTTATGAATCGCTTCTCGCTTGCTAACCAAAACCGATGGTCATGGATATTGGGCAAGAACCGACGACGGTTCCGGTTATTCGCGTGAGAAACGTTATTCCCGCTCATTGGGCGCTTCCCGGTCACTTGGCAAACTCTTGACATGTTTCTATCCTTTTCCGAGCGCTCTATTTTGAGCACCCTGCTTTAATTCTTGGGTAAGACTTTGGCACCCCGCCCACACATTCCTACCGGCCCTACCGGCTCTCGATTTCCGAGCGGCTTTGAACTCCTTTCATCACCCCCGGATCTAGGCATCTCAAATGCTTACGGCGCGACGAGCGCGACTTTATACCAGAACCCTTTCCAAGATTCAATCTTGTTCGCCAACAACGCCTTATTGGCCGATGCGTCTAAAGGCCGGCAGGACAAGCCCGAAGGGACGTTCTTTCACTTCGACCTTGTACCATCTCGGCATCCAAACCCAATCGTGCGATCCGAATGCAAAGCGGGTATTATCGCCTTTTTCAAAGGGATGCGGCGAACTAGGCCGGCTTAATGATGAACACGCCACTGATAAGTTTAAGAAACCGACGCATCCTGCTTGGCATTACGGGAGGGATTGCGGCCTATAAAGCCGCAGAACTCACCCGGCGGCTACAAGATCACGGCGTCGATGTCAGAGTGATCATGACCCGCTCGGCAACCGAATTCATTACGCCTTTAACCATGCAAGCACTTTCGAACCATCCGGTCCACTTGGATCTGCTCAATCCTGATACCGAATCGGTGATGGGTCATATTGAGCTGGCACGCTGGGCGGATCTCATTCTCATTGCACCCGCCAGCGCCAATTTCCTCGCGCGCTTTGCAAGTGGCCAGGGCGACGACCTGTTGACCACCGTTTGCCTTGCCGCACAGTGCCCAGTTGCTGTGGCGCCGGCGATGAATCAGGCCATGTGGTCCAAACCTGCGACCCAAACCAATCGTGCGACCCTGCGCCAACGCGGCGTCGAAATTCTGGGACCAGAAGACGGTATTCAGGCTTGTGGCGAAACCGGCTCTGGTCGGCTGATGGCGGTCGACGAACTCGTTGTGAGGGTAAGCGAGCTGTTTAACACCGGTCGCTTGCAAGGTAAAACCGTGATGGTCACGGCCGGTCCAACTCGAGAGGCGATTGACCCCGTGCGCTACATCAGCAATCACAGTTCCGGCAAACAGGGTTATGCGCTGGCTGCGGCTGCCGCTGATGCCGGTGCGCACGTGATTTTGGTCTCTGGCCCCACGAACCTCACAGCACCGGACCGGGTCGAATTGATTCAGGTTATCTCAGCACAAGACATGCATGAGGCGGTTCAAGCGCGAATCGCTCTAACCGATGTTTTTATCGGGGTTGCTGCCGTTGCAGACTATCGGCCCAAACTGGTTCAACCGCATAAGATCAAAAAGGATCAAAACGGGCAGCGCGCCTTGACCCTTGAGCTGGTAGAAAATCCAGATGTCATCGCCGAGGTCACTCAACGCGCCGATAAACCCTTCACCATCGGATTTGCGGCTGAGACCGAACAGATCGAAGCCTATGCGCGCAAGAAACTCATCGACAAGAAACTCGACATGATTGTTGCGAACAATGTGGGCAATACCGATATCGGCTTTAATAGCGATGTCAACGCCATCACAGTTTACTTTGAGGATCGCGCAATCGATCTACCGAAAATGTCAAAACGCGCCCTATCCGAGCAGCTTGTTGAGCTCATCTCACAACAACTGATCGAGGCGTTATGAAAGTTCAAATAAAGCGTTGCCGCGATACTGCGCAATCTCCCAACTATGAGACGCTCGGCTCTGCAGGCCTGGATCTTCGAGTCTGCATCGATCAAGCAATTACCTTACAGCCCGGCGCGACAGACCTTTTGCCAACCGGTCTTGCGATCTATCTTGAAGATCCAAATTATGCCGCTATGATTCTGCCACGCTCAGGACTCGGCCATAAACATGGCATTGTGCTCGGCAATCTCGTTGGGCTGATCGATTCGGATTATCAAGGCGAGTTAATGGTTTCATGCTGGAATCGTAGTGATACCGCATTTGAAATACAGCCCCTTGACCGAATTGCGCAACTCGTCATTGTGCCCGTGCTTCAGGCCGATTTTGTTTGGGTTGACGAATTTGTTGCGAGTGACCGCGGCGACAAAGGCTTTGGATCAACCGGCCGAAGCTGACCGCAAGGCATGTGTAACTTGTTAAAGAGGACATTATGACTGTGACTCGCGACGAAGCGCTTAACGTAGCCAAGGTACTGACTGAGGCGTTGCCCTATATTCAATCCTTTGCCGGGCGAACGATCGTTATCAAATATGGCGGCAACGCCATGACAGAGCAAACCCTCAAGCAGAGTTTTGCAAAAGATATTGTGCTCATGAAGCTGGTTGGCCTGAATCCGGTTGTCGTGCACGGCGGAGGCCCTCAAATCGGCGAGCTCCTCGCTCAGTTAGGCATCCAGTCCCATTTCGTTGATGGCATGCGCGTCACCGACAGCGCCACCATGGATATCGTCGAGATGGTGCTGGGCGGGCAGGTTAATAAAGAGATTGTATCGCTCATTAATCGCAATGGTGGCCGAGCCATTGGTTTAACCGGCAAAGACGCCTCTTTGATCGAAGCTAAAAAAATGGTCGTTGAAAAGGTGACTGAAGCCCTGAGCACACCGGAGATCATTGATATTGGGCATGTTGGTGAAGTCACCCAAATCAATCGCGAGGTGCTGGATATTGCAACCAATAGCAATCTTATTCCGGTCATTGCACCCATCGGTACGGGGCCAGAGGGCGAATCCTTTAATATTAATGCGGACCTTGTGGCGGGCGCGATTGCCGCCGCGCTCGGCGCTGAAAAACTGATTCTGTTGACCAACATTGAGGGCATTCAAGATGCGTCCGGGCGGCTTTTGAGCACCTTGACCGCGGCAGAAGTGACAAGCCTAATCGATGAGGGCACCATTTCCGGTGGCATGTTGCCAAAAATTCAATGTGCGCTCGAGGCCGTTGCAAAGGGCGTCACCAGTGCGCACATTATTGACGGCCGCGTTGCCCATGCGGTACTGCTGGAGGTCCTGACCAATGAGGGTGTTGGCACCAAAATAGCGTCCAACCCGTGAGCCGCGTGCCTGCCCCAAAAAAGCCGAACCGCCGCGAGGAGATCTTAAGCCACCTTGCGCACATGTTGGAATCCCAGCCCGGTGTGCGGCTTACAACGGCCAAACTTGCCGCCGCAGTTGGGGTGTCCGAGGCCGCGCTGTATCGCCACTTCCCCAGCAAAGCCAGAATGTTTGAGGCCTTAATCACCTTTGCGGAAGAAACCATTTTCGAGCGTATCACCCTCATTCTGAGCAGTACGGACAACCCAGCGGCGCGCAGCCAGCAAATCACAACCCTTATCCTAACTTTTTGTGAGCGCAATCCAGGCATCACTCGACTGCTCGCAGGCGATCCTTTGGCCGGCGAAGTGCCAAGGCTTAGACAACGGGCATCACAATTCTTTGAGCGGATCGAGACCCAGTTGCGGCAGGTTTTTAGACAAGCAGACCTTGCGCCGAATGCAGCAACCCAGCTCAGTCCAGCCAGTGCAGCCCACCTCTTGGCAAGCATGATTGAAGGTCGAGTCCTGCAATTCGTCAGAAGTGATTTTACGCTTTTGCCAACCCATCGTTTAACCGAGCAGCTAAGCTTAATCAGCCAAGCGCTGAGCGAATCAACAACGGCTGAGCATCAGACCGCACCATAGCGCTCGCGATAGGCCAGCATGCCGGGCAGGTCTACCTTCGCCCCAGCGTCACGGACATACGCAATAATTTCATCAAAACAAACCAGGCTATAAACCGGGATCTTGAACTCAGCCTGAACTTCCTGAATCGCGCTTTGGCTGCCTTGCTGGCCGCGCTCTTGACGATCAATGGCAACGATCACGCCCGCAACTTGCCCGCCTGCCGCAGTGATCATCTCAATTGATTCCCGAATCGCCGTGCCAGCGGTAATCACATCATCAACGATGATTACTCGGCCGGATAACTCAGCGCCCACTAACGCGCCGCCTTCACCGTGATCTTTAACTTCTTTTCGGGCGTAGGCATACGGGACGGTTCGGTCATGATCCCTGGCCAGAGCAATGGCCGTCGCCGTTACCAGTGGGATGCCCTTATAGGGTGGCCCGAAAAGCACATCCATTTTAACTTTTGCCGCCACCAACGTTTCAGCGTAATACGCGCCAAGACGAGACAGCGCCGCCCCATCCCGGAAGAGGCCTGCGTTAAAAAAATAAGGGCTGGTTCGCCCTGACTTCAATTCAAAGGCGCCGAACTTCAAAACGCCCTGGGCTAATGCGAATTCAATGAACCCATTTTGGTCGATTGCGCTCAAGACTAGCCTCCCGAACGCGCGGCTTTTTGAATTTCGACCAATTGTGCAATACCGCCGGATGCAAGATCGAGCAGCGCGTTTAACTCTGATCGATCAAAAGGTGCCGCCTCAGCGGTTCCTTGAATTTCGATAAAGCTACCCGCCTCGGTCATCACCACATTCATATCAGTGTCCGCGTTGGCATCTTCAACATACTCCAAATCTAGCATCGGCTGTCCGTCGACAACGCCCACTGAAACCGATGCAATATGGGTGGTTTCGATCGCGCTGCGCTTTGGCAATTGATCCAGCGCATCGAAAACAGCCACGCAGGCGCCCGTAATAGACGCCGTGCGGGTTCCACCATCGGCCTGAATGACATCGCAATCTACTTTAATCGTGAACTCCCCCATTGTTTCAAGCTTAACCGCGGCTCTCAGAGACCGGCCAATCAAACGTTGAATCTCTTGGGTGCGCCCCGACTGCTTGCCCCGGGCAGCTTCTCGACCCATCCGTTCATGAGTCGAACGCGGCAGCATGCCATATTCCGCGGTGATCCAACCTTGGCCCTTACCCCGCAGAAATGGCGGTACGCCCGATTCCAGGGACGCGGTGCAGATCACTTGGGTATCGCCAAAAGAGACTAAAACCGAGCCTTCCGCGTGCTTATTGTATTGACGGACAATTGAAACTGGGCGAAGCGCATCCAGTTCTCGATTCAGCGTTCTTATAAATGACGTCATAAATATCCGAAAGGCAAGACAGGAAACTCCATTATACTGGCTTGAACTCTATTAGCGAGAATGCAAGCCGATGATCCACAGTATGACGGGTTTTGACCTTTCCGAATTCGACAATCTGTCTTGGGAGCTGCGGTCGGTTAATCACCGTTACCTCGAGCTCAATTTTAAATTACCGGAGGATTGTCGGCACCTTGAAGCCGCCCTCAAGACCCGCGCCAAAGCCCATCTCACCCGAGGCAAGATCGACTGCACACTGCGGCGCACAATGGCCACCCAATCAGACCTCTATGTGGATCAGCCGCTCGTGCAAAGTCTTCTGAGCGCGATCAAAGGCATCGAAGACGCTAGCGATCGGGCCGTCAGCATCAGTGGCCTGGATTTGATGAAGTGGCCCGGCGTGCTAACAAACCATCGGTCTCGGCCCGATGATGAGGTGGTCCTGAACCATTTTGATACCGCGCTCGAGCGTTTTTGCCAAACCCGAGCACGCGAGGGCGACGCGACAAGGCTGGCTTTATTAGAAAAGCTCTCCCAATTAGAGGCAACGCTTGCCGAACTCAAGCAAGCCACCCCTGACATTATCCAGCGCGCCCAAGCCAGACTGATAAATCGCTTCGAAGCGCTCGACCTCACCGCCGATTCCGAGCGGATTCATCAAGAAATTGTGCTGCTCACCAGCAAGGCGGACGTGGGAGAAGAAATTGAACGCATTGATGCGCATATGATCGAGGTGCAACGCTGTCTCGCAGAGGGCGGCCCGGTCGGGCGGCGACTAGACTTTTTGATGCAAGAGCTCAATCGGGAAGCCAATACCCTGTCATCAAAAGCCATTGCAGTCGAGTCAACCTTCGGCGCGGTCGACATGAAAGTCGCCATAGAGCAGATGCGCGAGCAGATTCAAAACCTTGAATGATTAAGCCGGTAACAAAGTTGGCATGCCGCTAAACTGGCTTTGATTTGCAACGCCTGCGCCCTTCTTTTAGTATCTCGGCCTCCATGCAAGCGCTTATAAGTGACTGTCGGCCATGACATCCAAATCCAACATAACCCGGGGCCAGGTTTTTGTGATCGCGGCCGCATCTGGCACCGGCAAGACAAGCTTGGTCAGCGCGCTCCTGTCGGCGCATGCAAATGCTGCGGTCAGCATCTCTCACACCACGCGTGCGCAACGACCCAACGAGCAAGACGGCATTAATTACTTTTTTGTGGATCGCGCACGTTTTGAAACCCTAATCCAGCAGGGTCTCTTCGTGGAACATGCCGAGGTCTTTGGCAACCTATACGGCACCAGTACCGCGGAAGTCGAGCGCATCATTGCCGCTGGCAAACAGCTCATTCTCGAAATCGATTGGCAAGGCGCGCAGCAGGTCAAGGCAAAATTACCAGACGCTAACCTGATCTTTATTCTGCCGCCAACGCTTGAAACCCTGAAATCGCGTTTGTTGGGTCGGGGGCAAGATGATCTCGACACCGTCGAGCAGCGCTTTAAAGGCGCACGCGATGAAATCGCGCAATACCACACCTTCGATTACCTCATCGTGAATGATGATTTTAAGCTTGCGCTTCAGCAACTCAGCGCGATTGTCTTTGAAGATCCAACGCCCTTTGAGATCAAAGCCCAAGCAGCCCGGCACGCTGATCTGCTTGCCGCGCTCACCACCTAAAGCGCTTATGGTCCGCCTGGCGCCTCTTGCCTGCTTGTCGCTTTGGCGATAAACTGCGCGACCCAAGTTGGCGTTAGGCGATAAGATCCGCGCTAATGCAACCTCATCAAGGAGATCGCCATGGCTCGCGTCACTGTTGAAGACTGTTTAGAAAACGTAGACAACCGCTTCGAGCTTGTTATGGTCGCAAGCAAGCGTGCCAGACAAATTGCCACCGAAGGCAAAGACCCTTTGGTTGCTGTTGAGAACGATAAGCCAACGGTTCTTGCCCTACGCGAGATCGCTGACGGCCTCATCGGACCCGATATCTTGCTCCAGAAGCCACGAGAAGAGTTCGAGCCTATGAGCATGGATCTTTTGGCTGAAACCTTCGAGAAAGACCCAAACCCTGAGTTCTAACACCGCCCGCAGCAAGGGCTGACCCCGGCCCTTATTCACATTTTTTCTAAAGTAATGCCAACGCCTACATCCAATTGCGTGCAATCGTTGGTATAGTCTATCGATGCAAACCATCGATACTTTCGCGAGCCAATTGGCAGACTATTTAGAGCCAAATCAGGTCGATCAAGTCGTACGTGCCTACAACTTTGCGGAAATTGCCCACACCGGCCAGGTTCGAAAATCTGGCGAAGCCTACATCAATCATCCCCTCGCCGTTGCCACCATTTTGTCGGAAATGCGCATGGATCATCAGTGCCTGATGGCCGCGTTACTGCATGACGTTATTGAAGACACAGGCGTCGCAAAAGATCAACTGGGATCTGAGTTTGACGAGGAGGTTGCGGAACTCGTCGACGGCGTCAGCAAACTCAGCAACATGTTCCAGTCGCGAGCCGAAGCCCAAGCTGAAAATTTCCAGAAAATGACGCTGGCAATGGCCAAAGATATCCGGGTGATCTTGGTTAAGCTTGCAGATCGTCTGCACAACATGCGCACCCTAGGGCATCTGGACCCAGAGCGACGTCGCCGCATCGCCAAAGAAACCCTCGAAATTTACGCGCCCATTGCCCTACGCCTGGGTATGAATGCCATCCGAATTGAGTTTGAAGAGCTGGGCTTTCGAGCGCTTTATCCTCTGCGTTCCAGCATGATCGAAAAGGCGGTCCGCAGGGCTCGGGGCAATCGAAAAGAAGTCGTCGGTAAGATTTTAAAGTCCATTGAACATTGCCTTGCCCAAGAAGGTCTCGGCGCGCGCGTCATTGGACGCCAAAAGCATCTTTACAGCATCTACGACAAAATGCGGGCGAAGCGGCGGTCGTTTACAGAAATTATGGATGTCTATGCCTTCCGGATCATCGTGAAAGATGTCGATACCTGTTATCGAACGCTCGGGGCCGTCCATAATCTATACAAACCCGTGGCAGGGCGATTTAAAGACTATATCGCAATTCCCAAAGCCAATGGCTATCAGTCTTTACATACGACGCTATTTGGCATGCACGGCTTGCCCATCGAAATTCAGATTCGGACGGAAGAGATGGAACAATTTGCCAATCAAGGCATTGCCGGCCATTGGCTTTATAAGAGTCAAGATGACGCCGCGTCAACGGGTCACAAGCGCGCTCGGGAATGGATGCAAGGCCTACTCGAACTCCAGCAAAGCGCCGGCAACTCTTTAGAATTTATCGAAAACGTCAAAATCGATTTGTTCCCGGATGAGGTTTATATCTTCAGCCCCTTGGGCGAAATCTACGAGCTGCCACAAGGCTCAACCCCCGTTGATTTCGCCTATGCGGTCCACACCGACATTGGCAGCTCCTGCGTTGCATGCCGGATTGATCGACGCTTAGCGCCCCTCAGCACGGCCCTTGAGAGCGGCCAAACCGTGGAAATCATTAGAGCGTCAGGCGCCTTACCGAATCCGGCTTGGCTCGGTTTCGTGGTTACGGGAAAGGCTCGAAGCGGTATTCGTGGCGCGCTCAAAATGCAGCAACTCAACGAGTCGATTGTCTTAGGCAAGCGCCTCCTTGATCGGGCGCTGAGCAATCTCAATTCAAGAATGAACCTTGTACCGGCGGACAATATCAAACAGGTGCTAGCCAAGGCCAAACTCGATCATTTAGATGACCTATTGGCGGAGGTGGGACTCGGCAATCAAATGGCAAGTGTGGTCGCGCGCCGGTTGCTGGAAAATCAGGCCTCGTTAACCGAAGCGCATGCTGGCGATCTTGGGCCCTTGTCAATTAAAGGCACTGAAGGCCTGGTTGTGACCTACGCCCGGTGCTGCCGTCCAATTCCAGGCGACCCGATTATTGGCCATATCAGCGCGGGACGCGGTATTGTCATTCATTTAGAATCCTGCAAAAACATGAGCGAACTTCGCGATAAGAACGAAGAGATTATGTCGGTGCGCTGGGAAGATCATCTTGATCAAGAGTTTGCGGTCGAGCTTCGGGTGGAACTCGAGCACGAAAAGGGATTGATCGCCGTGTTGGCCTCAACCATTACCAGTAGCCAGGCAAATGTTGATCGAATCAGCATTTTAGAGCGGGATGCGCATCTCGCAACGGTCAACCTTGTGATTAATGTCAAAGATCGCGTCCACCTCGCGCGGGTCATTCGCAAGGTTCGGCATATTCATAATATTAATAAAATCCTTCGAGTGCGGAGTTGATGACCAACAACCTTCTTAAAAACGTGCACACCGCCCTTGCGCCAGCCGCTATTGGTCCCTATTCGCAAGCCATACAGTTTCAGAATCTCATTTTTATCAGCGGCCAACTCGGTCTTCATCCTGAATCCGGGCAGCTTGTAACCGGTGGCGTGGCGCTGCAGACCCAGCAGATCATTCAGAACCTGCTGAATATTGGTGCAGCAGCCGGCGGCAAGCCTAATCAATTTCTGAAATTAACCCTGTACCTCACAGACCTTGCAGACTTCGAAACCGTAAACCGAATCCTGAATGACGCCCTGGTCGAGCCGTTTCCGGCGCGCGCAACCGTCGGGGTAGCAGCATTACCAAAAGGGGCCGCCATCGAGATTGACGCCATTATGGCGGGCTCGAATGGCTGAGGCCTTGGGGCAGATCAGTATTGGCGAGTTGAAAGGCATCGGGCCTGCGCAAAGTCAGAAACTTAGCCGCCTTAATCTGTACACACTGCAAGACTTGATGCTGCACTTGCCCCACCGATACGAAGACCGCACCCGACTCACACCGATTGTTTATTTGACGCCCGACCAAGGGGCTGTCATCGAAGGCGATGTCGTGCAGACCCAAATACAATTTGGCAGACGACGCAGTCTGCTTGTGACGTTACGGGATGACACCGGGCAAATTGCCATTCGCTTCTTCCATTTCTCTAAGGCGCAGCAGCTGGGTTTGGCTTCAAACCGTCGAATTCGTTGCTATGGCGTGCCCCGAAGAGGCGCCTCAGGACTCGAGCTTTATCATCCGGACTATAGCAATGCGTTAGACAAGCCCCTGGCAACAACGCTC
>Ga0209335_10000787_pt1 | contig 37876 bp, 35 predicted proteins | sample COG_09_FD_184753 | JGI IMG/M metagenome (GOLD analysis project Ga0209335, IMG submission 184753) | Pelagic Microbial community sample from North Sea - COGITO 998_met_09 (SPAdes) (version 2) | ecosystem: Environmental > Aquatic > Marine > Neritic zone/Coastal water | place: Helgoland, sampling...
TCTAAGACGAGATTAAGATTACTGATCAAATTTTTTGTTGCGGCGACCAACAAGGGATATTTGAATGGGCTGGCCCAAGAATTTGGAGAATCGACCAATGCCATTCGCAAAGAGCTCAACCACCTGGCTGTTGCTGGCTACCTCAAGAAAACTCAAGAAAACAACAAAATTCAATACCTGGCCAACGAGGGACACCCCCTCTTTTCTTCTTTGCAAAAAATAGTGCACCAGCATTTGGGATTGGAATTGATCGCCGAACAAGTCATTGATCGCATGGGGGAGGTACAAACCATTTCGCTTATGGGGGACTATGCCAAAGGCATGGACACGGGCACCATTGAAATCGTCATCTGCGGCCATCAACTCAATCACGATTATTTAGTGGGGTTGACCAGAAAAATTGAGGCTCAAATCGATCGCCGTCTCCAGATAAAGGTGTCGAAGGATATACCCGAAGGGGGAATTGTATTGTATACTTATGAATCAGCTAATTGAACGGACGCATTGGCTGGTACTCTATACGAATCCTAGGGCTGAAATGAAAGTCGCAGAGCGGCTTGAAAAAATAGGCGTCGAAGCCTATTGTCCGGCGAGAATGGAGATTCGTCAACGCAGCGATCGGAAGAAAAAGATTTGTGTGCCGCTGCTGCCTTCAATGGTCTTGGTCAATATTGACGAGCGAGAAAAAAACAAAGTATTTGACGTGCAAGGTGTGGTGCGTTACCTGTATTGGCTTGGGCAGCTGGCCAAAGTGAGTGTGGATGAAGTATTGACCTTAAAAGAGGTAACTGAAGCTAAAAATTTGGTCGCCCACGAAGTGATCAAAAAAGGGGTAGGAGCTGAAGTGGAGCTCCTGGGCACCCAACGAGGGGTGATTACCAAAACATCAGCAAGTCACTACTGGGTGGAATTGAAAGGGCTGAATTACCTCATTAAATTAACGGCGGCATAGCAGCTAGATGTTGATTTAGTGATATCTGGTTCCACTGAATATGGGAGGGACGACGGCGAAGCCGTGGATGAACGCGAAAGTTAGTGTTGTCCAGTGGGCCAAAGGTTACCTGCTGTTAATGTTAAATATTATTCTAGAGTAAGAATAAAATATATCAACTGTTTAATTTATTATATAAAAAGTTTAAACTTTACAGATAATAATCACTCGGCATAAATTAATATGCGTTATGATTTGTTTTTATAATTGAAATTAGAAGAACCTTGAAAAAAGCAATTATTACAGGAATTACAGGTCAAGATGGTGCTTACTTAGCCGAATTCTTGTTAAATAAAGGATACGAAATACATGGGATTAAAAGAAGATCTAGTTTAATTAATACCCAACGAATTGATCATATCTATGAAGACCCGCATACACCAAATAGATATCTTCACTTACATTATGGCGATTTAACGGATAGTACTAACTTAATTCGAATTATACAGGAAGTTCAACCAGATGAAATTTACAATTTGGCTGCCATGAGTCATGTAGCTGTAAGTTTTGAGGAGCCAGAATACACAGCAAATGCGGATGGCATAGGTACATTAAGAATTTTGGAAGCAGTTCGTTTATTAGGCTTAACAAAGAAAACAAAAATATACCAAGCATCAACCTCAGAATTGTATGGTTTGGTACAAGCAGTCCCACAATCTGAAACGACGCCTTTTTATCCTCGTTCTCCTTATGCTGTTGCTAAGCTTTATGCATATTGGATTACTGTGAATTATAGAGAAGCATATAACATGTATGCATGTAATGGTATCTTGTTTAATCATGAGTCACCACAAAGAGGGGAAACTTTTGTAACAAGAAAAATTACAAGAGCAACCGCAAAAATTGCTTTAGGAATGGATACTTGTTTGTACTTAGGGAATTTAGATGCTAAAAGAGACTGGGGACATGCAAAAGATTATATAGAGGGAATGTATTTGATTTTACAACAAGAAAAACCAGAGGATTTTGTTTTAGCAACAGGAATTACTACCACAATTCGCGATTTTGTTAAAATGAGTTTTTCAGAATTAGGAATTGAATTAGGATTTAGAGGAAAGGAGGAAGCAGAGGAAGGATACGTTGTAAAAAATTATAGTGAATACAAATTAGAAGAAGGTAAAGTGGTAGTGAAAGTAGACCCTAAATATTACAGACCAACGGAAGTTGATTTATTAATTGGAGATCCTACAAAAGCAATGACTAAATTAGGATGGAAACTTAAATATGATTTAGCGGCATTGGTTAAAGAAATGGTTGCTAGTGATGTGTCCTTATTTACTAAGAAATTGTATATCAACCAAAGTGGATTATAAACATGGAAAAATTCGCTAAAATACATATTGCTGGACATAGAGGAATGGTAGGTTCTAGTATAGAACGTAAATTAAGAAAAGAAGGATTTAATAATATTGTCACTAGAACTTCTAAGGAATTAGACTTAAGAAACCAGCAAGCTGTTAATGAATTTTTTGAAAAAGAGAAACCAGAATATGTAATTCTTGCTGCCGCAAGAGTAGGCGGAATTCATTCAAATAACACTTATAGGGCAGATTTTATTTACGAAAACTTAATGATAGAGGCAAATATTATTCATGCGTCTCATTTAAATAAAGTTAATAAGTTATTGTATTTAGGATCTTCTTGTATATATCCTAAGATGGCGAAACAGCCACTAAAAGAAGAATATTTATTGAGCGGTTATTTAGAAGATACAAATCAGCCCTATGCCATTGCAAAAATTGCGGGTATAGAGTTGTGTGAAAGCTATCGTAAACAATATGGTTGTAATTTTATTTCCGCAATGCCTACAAATTTGTATGGAACTAACGATAATTATCATCCCGAAAATTCACATGTGCTACCTGCATTAATTAGAAAAGTTGTAGCAGCAAAATATAATCATGACCAGATCACTACCATTTGGGGTTCGGGAACACCTAGAAGAGAATTTTTACATGTGGATGATCTTGCAGACGCCTGTTTTTTTCTTCTGAAAAAATACGATGAGAGCGGCATAATAAATATTGGAAGTGGTAGAGAAGTTTGCATTTATGAGTTAGTAAAACAAATTGCTGAGATAGTTGATTATCCTGGTGAATTTGATTTCGACCGAAGTAAACCGGACGGAACACCACGAAAACTATTAGATAGCTCAAAACTATTATCTCTTGGATGGAAATCAAAAATAAGTTTGAGTGAAGGCTTAAGAAAAACAATTATAGAATTTAAAACAAAATATTATGAATAGCGCTTTGGACTTAGATAATAAAATCATATTATTGACTGGTGGGACAGGATCTTTAGGCCGGGCACTAACAAAACACATAATCACTAAGTGGCCGAAAATAAAGAAGATCATTATTTTTTCTAGAGATGAACAGAAACAGTTTCAGATGGCCCAAGACTATCCTGCAAGAGACTTTCCTCAATTACGTTTTTTTATTGGTGATGTCAGAGATTATGAAAGATTGCGAATGGCATTTAAGGGCGTTGATTATATAATCCATGCAGCTGCAATGAAACATGTTCCGATCGCAGAGTACAACCCAATGGAATGCATAAAAACAAATATAAATGGAGCCGAAAATCTTATAAATGCTGCATTAGAAACTGGTGTAACTAAAGTCGTTGCATTATCAACTGACAAGGCTGCGGCACCAATAAATTTATATGGTGCTACTAAGTTAGCGTCAGATAAATTATTTATTGCAGCAAATAATATTAAGGGAAATAATCCAATAGTATTTTCAGTAGTTAGATATGGTAATGTGATGGGGTCAAATGGATCAGTGATTCCATTTTTTATAAAAAAAAGAGAGGAAGGTGTTTTGCCTATAACCGTAGCAGAAATGACAAGATTTAATATTTCATTACTTGGAGGAGTTGAAATGGTATTACATGCGTTAGAGTCCGCATGGGGAGGCGAAATTTTTGTTCCTAAGATCCCTTCTTATAAAATTACAGACATAGCAAGGGCAATTGGGCCAAATTGCGAACAAAAGATTGTTGGAATTCGACCAGGTGAAAAAATTCACGAGGAAATGATAACATCTTCAGACTCTTTCTTTACTTATGATTTAGGAAAATATTATGCAATTATTCCGCAAATTCCAAGATGGTCAATTGAAGAATTTATTAGCACATTCAATGCAAAAAAAGTCCAAGAAGGATTTACTTATAATTCAGGTACAAATACTGAATGGGTCGGTGTAGAGGAACTGAGGGAATTGATAATAAATCATGTTGACAAAACATTCAAAGTATAGTAATGACGAATCCAATTCCATATGGCAAACAAAGCATAACTCTAGAGGATATAGCTGCAGTAACAGATGCTTTAAGGTCGGACAATCTGACACAGGGACCTTTAATATCTGTATTTGAAGAAAATTTTGCAAAATATATAGGTTGTAAGCATGCAGTAGCCGTAGCTAGTGGTACAGCTGCCTTACATTTATGTACGGTAGCTTTAGGTATAAAAGCTGGCGACAAGGTAATTACAACACCAATAACCTTTGCTGCAACAGCAAATTGTGTAAGGTTTGTTGGAGGTGAAGTGGTTTTTTGTGATATTAATCCTGAAACATATTTATTAGATATAAATAAGGTTAAGGACTTGCTTGAGAAAGCTCCAAAGGGAACTTACAAAGGAATAATTCCAGTTAATTTTTCTGGGCGTGCTGTTAACTTAGAAGAGTTTAAAAAATTAGCTGATGAATACAGCCTTTGGATTATAGAGGATGCATGCCATGCTCCTGGAGGTTATTTTGTTGATAACCTAAAAAATATACAAAATTGTGGAAATAGCGAATTTGCCGATTTGGCAATATTTTCATTTCATCCCGTAAAACATATTGCTTGTGGTGAAGGCGGAATGATTACTACTAATGATGAAAATTTATATAAAAAATTGATAAAGCTTAGATCACATGGTATCACTAAGTCAAATAACGAATACACCAATGATGTTGCATGGGCTAATGGTGTAGACAACTTAATTCCACATAACAAATCTTATCCAGGATGGTATATGGAAATGCATGAATTAGGATTTAATTATAGAATTACCGATTTTCAAGCGGCATTGGGTATTTCACAACTGAAAAGAGCGAACAAAGGAATCGAAAGGCGCAAAGAGATTGCAAAGAAATATAGCGATTCATTTAGGGATAGGGATTGGATAAAAAGACAGTCTGGGATCATTGAAGGACATGCATATCATTTGTATATAATAGAAGTTGAAAATAGACTTGGTTTATATAATTATTTAAAGTCTAATAATATTTTTGCACAGGTACATTACATACCTACTCACCTAATGCCCTATTATAGACAATTTGGCTGGAAGATTGGTGATTTGCCTATTGCAGAGGAATATTATGCTAATTGTATTAGTTTGCCAATGTATCCTACACTTACTGAATCTGAACAAGGCTTTGTAATAAATAAAATAAAAGAGTTTTATAATGGGTAATTTAGCAATCATACCTGCTAGGGGTGGTAGTAAAAGAATTCCAAGAAAAAACATTAGAGATTTTTTTGGTAAGCCTATAATATCGTATTCAATTCAGACTGTAATAAATTCAGCATTATTTGAAGAGGTAATGGTCTCAACAGACGATGATGAAATTGAAAGTGTTGCTAAAAATTTTGGGGCAAGTGTTCCATTTAAGCGATCAGAAAAAACTTCGAATGATTACGCAACAACTTTTGATGTTATTGAAGAGGTTGTAAATTCCTATAAAAAACTAGGACGTGAATTTGAAAATATTTGTTGTATTTATCCATGTGCCCCTTTTGTATTAGAAAAAAAAATAAAGGATGCATATGATATGTTATCAGCGCAATATTTTGATACAGTTTTTCCAGTAATTAAATATGGATTTCCAATACAACGATCTCTGCAAATGAATGACTTTGGTAAAAGTAACTTTCTTTACCCTGAATATGCGCTTACTCGATCCCAGGATTTACCCCCATCATTTCATGATGCGGGCCAATTTTATTGGATAAATGTAAAAGCTTGTATGTATCAAAAAATGGTAGTAACATCTAATACAGGTTGTATAGAAATTTCAGAATTAGAAGCTCATGATATAGATAATGAAATTGACTGGAAAATAGCAGAACTAAAATATCAAATACTCAAAAATCTAAGCATATATTAATTAAATTCCTGCAATTTGTTAATTACTAATTCACCTAAAAAAAAAATTTCTTTCTTAATCTATCTGTTCGAATAAATCATTTCAAACAATCGGGTTTTTCAACGAATAAAACACCTTTAATTTATTATTGAAAATAGAACATGAGGCATTCATTTTTTTATAGAATTATTATCTTGAAATAATTAGTTTAACTTATGAAAAACAAGAATTTTAATATCATTAAAAATAAATTAGGGTATTATGAGGCTTTTCCTAAGCCTTCAAATGACGAGTTAAAACATTATTATAATCTAAAATATTATCAAAATCAATCAGGTAATTATAGAAATGAGTATACGTCCGATGATTACACTTTTTTTAAAAATAAAGAAATTCGAAAAATACATATCTTAGAAAATCAGTTAAATATTTCAAAATCTAGTCTACTAGATGTTGGGTGTGGCGAAGGATTTAGCCTAAATCATTTTCATACTTTAGGGTGGAAAGTTTTAGGTATTGATTTTAGTAATTATGGAATTATAAAAAACAATCCAGAAATGGAGAAGTTTTTTATAGAAGGCGATTTATATGAAAATATGAAACAACTACAAGTTCAGAATAAAACTTTCGAAGTTATTACATTAAATAATTTACTTGAACATGTAGTTGATCCAGATTATACTATAGATTTAGCTTTAGAACTTTTAACTAGTGATGGTGTTTTGATAATTGAGGTTCCTAATGATTTCAGCAATTATCAAAGTTTTTTAAAGGAAAATGAATTTATCAATGAAGATTTTTGGATAGCGTATCCAGACCATTTGAGTTATTTCACAAAAACTAGTTTAAATAATTTATTGAGTTCGAAAAATATGAGGGAAGTATTTTCTTTATCAGATTTCCCTATTGATATTTTTTTATCAAATACTCAAAGTAATTATATTTTAGATAAAAGTAAAGGGAAAGATGCGCACAAGTCAAGAATACTAATTGATAATTTTTTTAATAATGAGTCAATTGAAAAAACAATCAGGCTATATGAAGCTATGGCTCAAATCGGGCTTGGTAGGCAAATAATATCATTTTTCAAAAAAAAAATAAAATGAAATACACCTGTTTGAAAAGTTATTCATTTATTGACAATGAGTTTGAAATTAGACCAATTTCAATTAATGATATTGAGCAAATAGGTCTTTGGAGAAATAAACAAATGGATGTACTGAGACAAAAAAAATCAATTACTAGTTTAGAACAAATTGTTTATTATAACAATGTTTTATTGCCAACATTAAGCCAAGAACTTCCAAATCAAATAATATTCTCATATTTCAAGGATAAAATTTTAATTGGCTATGGTGGATTGGTCCACATATCTTGGGAAGACAAAAGATCTGAAATGTCTTTTTTGTTAAATCCGGATTTTATAGCTATTGAAAGTATATATGAACAATATTTTTTAAAGTTTATCAATTTCATGAAAGAGATTAATTTTAATGAACTTGATTTTCATAAAATTTTTACAGAAACATATTCTCATCGTTCTTTACATATAAATGTATTAGGCAAAGCAGGATTCGAACTAGAAGGCGTTCTACGTGATCACGTAGTAATTAACAAAACATATATTAATTCATTAATTCATAGTATTATAAAAAATGTTTAAGCAAAAAAGAATTTTTATTTCAGGGGCTTCAGGAGTAATAGGGAACGAAATGGTAGATATATTATTGAAGCAAGGGGCCATACTTTTTGTTGGTGATTTGAAACCATGTCCTGAAAAATGGTACAATAAATTAGAGTATTACCATGGAGATCTGAACAATATTTGTTTTGAAGAAATTGATGTATTTAAGCCAGAGTATTTTATACATCTTGCTGCTACTTTTGAAAGATCTTTAGAAACTTATGATTTTTGGCAAGAAAACTTTAAGCACAACATACAATTAAGTAACCATTTAATGTCGTTGATTAAAGATATGGAAAGCATAAAAAGTGTTGTATATGCCTCAAGTTATTTGATTTATGACCCTCAATTATACAATTTCAATACAATTCAAGAAACCCCATACTCACTTAAGGAAACCGATCCAATTTACCCAAGGAATTTAACCGGGATGGCTAAGCTCACGCATGAAATTGAGTTACGCTTTTTAGATATATTCAAAAAGGAAAAATTTACAATAAGTATTCCAAGAATTTATCGCGGATATGGTAGAAATTCTAGAGATATAATTTCTAGATGGGTTAGGTCTATTTTAAATGATGAAGAAATTAAGGTTTATAGACCTGAAGGAATTTTTGATTATATATATGCTAAAGATATAGCATTAGGAATTTTGAAAATTGCCGAATCTAAAGTTCATGGAATAATAAATTTGGGTACTGGTTCCGCTAGGAAGGTGAGTGATGTTGTTGATGTTCTTATTTCACGATTTCCGCAAGTAAGAATAAAATATATCGAAAGTGACATACCGTTTGAAGCATCCCAGGCTGATATAAGTAAATTGGTTCAAAAAATTAATTGGCGTTCAATCTATTCTATTGAAAAGGGAATAGATGAGATAATCGAATTTGAAAAAACACGAGTCAATAAGCCAGAAATAAATTTTGGTAATGTTTTGGTAACGAGCGCATCAAAAAAAATCAGCCTTTTAAAAGCTATAAAAAAAGCGTCTGGTAAAATTTCAAATCAAATTAAAATATTTGCTGGAGACACTAATTCAAATTCATTGTGCAAATATTTCTCAGATGAATTTTATTTGATGCCTAAAACTATTGAAACAAATAAACTTGAAATTTTAAATTGGTGTAAAATAAATAATATTACTGCAATAGTTCCTACAAGAGACGGTGAATTATTATTTTGGGCAAATTGGAAATTTGAATTATTTAAAAATGGAATTAAAGTAATGGTGCCTGATTCACAGTCTGTTGAGATTTGTTTGGATAAGTTAATGTTTTCATCTGAATGTAAAAGATTAAATTTAAGCGCAATAAAATCAGATTTAGAAATTGAGAATGTAGATTCTGCGTCTTTTGTTGTAAAAGAGCGCTATGGGGCCGGCTCTTTTTCTGTTGCGATTAATGTAAATAAGGAATTAGCTTTAAAACACTCTAAATCTCTTGATAATCCACTTTTTCAGCCTTATGTTGAGGGGACTGAAATATCAGTTGATGCTTATATAACACAATCTAGTATTGTGAAAGGGATTGTAACAAGATTTAGAAGTGTAGTTGAAAAAGGCGAATCATTAATTACGGAATCATTCTATAACGAAACACTTAATAAAGAGCTTTTAATTGTATTTGAAAAGCTACATTTATATGGGCATGTTGTTTTGCAGATAATTTTAGATGCAAATAGTAATATAAGTATTATTGAATGTAATAGTAGATTTGGCGGAGCATCTACGTTATCAATTGAAGCAGGGTTAGATTCATTTTATTGGTTTTTGCAAGAAGCAAATGGCATAAATATAGACCAATTACCATTTCAGTTTAAAAATCAAAAAATTACTCAAATCCGTTTTCCTCACGATATGATTGTGTATGATAATTGTATTTGATTTAGACGACACTTTGTATAATGAAAAATCCTTTGTGTATTCTGGTTTTTCAGATGTTGCAATATGGATTTCAATGTTTTCTAATAGTTCTTGTGTAGAGATTTTTGATCACATGGTTAAAGAATTATCGATCAATGGCAGGAGTAAAATTTTTGACAATGTACTTGAAAAATATTTTAAGAAAACTAAAAAAAATATCCAAAAGTGTGTTAGTATATACAGGTTACATAAGCCAGCTATAAAATTAGATTCTAAAGTTGTAGATCTATTATTGGAATTAGGGAAAAACCACAAACTATACATAGTTACTGATGGAAACAAACTTGTACAAAACAACAAGATTAAATCTTTGGACGTAGAAAAATATATTGAAAAAGCATTTATTACATATAGATATGGATTAACTGCGTCTAAGCCATCATTAAAATGTTTTGAAATAATAAAAAATAAAGAAAAAGTTGATTGGCATGATATAGTTTATATTGGAGATAATCCAAATAAGGATTTTGTGAATTTAAATAAGGTTAATGCAATCACAATTAGAGTTTTGCAAGGTGATTTTGCCCTTGTTGAAGCATCAAAAGGGTATGATGCAAAATTTAAAATAAATAAACTTACTGATTTGAAAAAAATAATTAAAAATATTTATGAAAATAGGAGACTATAATATTGATCAACATAATCCTTGTTTTATTATTGCTGAATTATCTGCTAATCATAACGGAAGTTTGGAAACGGCAATCGAAACCATTAAATCAGCTAAACGCGCTGGAGCCAATGCAATTAAATTACAAACCTACACACCTGATACTATTACAATCAACTGTGATAAAGATGATTTTATAATAAAAGGAACTATTTGGGAAGGTAGAAATCTTCATAAACTATACCAAGAAGCATTTACGCCCTGGGAATGGCATGAAATTTTATTTAAGACGGCCAAAGATGAGGGATTAGTTTGTTTTTCTTCACCATTCGATAAGAGTGCAGTTGATTTATTAGAATCTTTAGATACCCCTGCTTATAAAATTGCTTCCTTTGAAATCACAGACATTCCGTTAATTGAATATACCGCATCGAAGCTGAAGCCAATTATTCTTTCAACTGGTATTTCTACTCAAGAGGATATTAGTTTAGCAATAGAGGCATGTTTAAGAGTAGGGAATAGTAATATTGCATTATTGAAGTGCACATCTAGTTACCCCGCTCCTTTAGAGGAAGCTAATCTATTGATGATTAAAGATCTTGCAGATAGATATAATGTTATATCAGGCTTGTCTGATCATACGATTGGCAATCTTGCTCCAATTGTATCAATTTGTTTTGGAGCTAAAATAATTGAAAAACACTTTATTATAGATAGAAAAATTGGAGGACCCGATTCCTCTTTTTCAATGAATGAACAGGAATTTACTGAAATGGTAAATTTGGTAAGACAGGCTGAGAGTGCTATTGGCATATTGGATTATACACTTAGTGAAAAACAAAAAATATCAAGAGCGCACTCTAGATCTTTATATGTTGTAACAGATATCAAAAAGGGAGAATTTTTGACTACTGATAATATTAGGTCAATTAGGCCAGGATTTGGACTTCATCCAAAATATTATAATAGTATACTTGGGAAAAAAGTCAATCAAAATATTGAAAGAGGTGACCGATTGTCTTTAGAAGTTATAGAGAACTAATACACTGAAATTATAATGGATTGATTATAACTTAGCTAATTATTTTAAAAACTAATCACTTAGTAGAAATAATTAATTTATAATTTCACGAAAGAATACATTATCGCTTTATCAGCATCAAAGCCAGTATTCCCACATGCAAGGGTATTGATGACCACTTTTTAGGAGATGACCCCAAATTAATATATTAATTTTCATTTATTTTATATTGAACATTTAATAAAAAAATTGACAAAGCAATTCCTTAAAACAATTTTTTTAAGAATTTAATAATTGCTAAGTAAATAAAAATTATCTAAATATCTTATTTTTTGACGAAGTGAAAGTTTATACAGAGGACCAAAATAGCGTAGAAACAGCTATAAAATATGAGATCTAAAGTTCCGTTCGTTCATCGGCGAGATAAATACGAATCATTATGCCCCAACAATATCTTTGGTTAAAGGTGTGAGTAAAAACATTTTAATATAAAATGAATATAATAAATAGAATATACAAATTACTTTCTCTCGTACACAAAAAAGAGACTGGATTTATCATAATATTAACATTAATTGGACTTTTCCTTGAAATGTTAAGTGTTGGCTTGATTTTCCCTATTTTCGAATACGCAGTACATCCAGAAAAAATAAAAAAAATTGAATTATTATTAAACATTGACAAGGAGATCTCACAGAAATTATTTTTGAAGAACTCTATGATTTTAATTTTTATAATTTACCTTATAAAATCATTTTTTTTATACTTTTCAATAAAAAGGCAAAACTTTTTTGCAACAAATGTTATTAGGGATTTATCTCAAGAGCTTTTTCAGGGATACATTGAAATGCCATACTTATTTCATGTAAATAATAATTCCTCAAGATTGATAAGAAACGTAACAGTGGAAACGGGTGCATTTTTAGTTTTCCTTCAATCATTAATGATTTTAGTATCAGAATTTGCGGTACTCTTTGCTATATTGGTATTAATGCTTTTTGTAGAATTTAAGGGCACAGTTTTGCTGATTTTAATCTTTACAATTTCGAGTTTTTTATTTACTTTGGCAACAAAGAAGAGAATGGGTCAATTAGGCCAAGACAGACAATATCATGACGGGAAATTTCAAAAACATTTATTGCAAGGCTTAAATGGAATAAAGGACATTAAAATACTAGGTAAAGAAAAGTTTTTTGAAAAAAAGTTTGAATATCATAATAAACAAAGAACAAAAATTTTATCAAAAAGTAATACTATACAACAAGTACCCCGATTGTATTTAGAGCTTATTTCAATTACTTCATTGGCATTGCTTGTAATTTATTTTGTTTCTAGTACTCAGGAAATATCATATTACTTGCCAATATTAGGGTTGTATGCGGCCTCTTCATTTAGATTGATACCATCTATAAATAGAATAATGGTGTCGTTAACAACAATTAAATACCATATGAGTGCAATAGATGAAATTGAAACTGAGTTAGCATTTTTAAGAACGAATATTAATGAAATGGATAGTATATCTAATTTGACGCCTATCCTTAATGAGGCTATCGAGTTAAAAAATATAACCTTTTATTATGATAATGATAAAATGAAAATTTTAAACAATTTAAATTTTAAAATTGAAGTGGGTGAAACTGTGGGGATAATCGGCGAAAGTGGCTCTGGAAAGAGCACACTCGTTGATATAATAATTGGATTACTTACTCCAATCAGTGGAGAATATTATACAGATAAAAATTTATTTAAAGCAAAGGGAAAATCGTTGAATAATATAATTGGATATGTACCCCAATCTATTTTCTTTATTGACGATACTTTAGAACGAAATATAGCATTTGGTGTAGAGGATGAATACATAGATAAAGATAAATTACATCAGTCAATTGTTAATAGTCAATTAGAATCATTTGTGTATAATTTATCCGAGGGGTTGCAGTCTGTAATTGGTGAAAGAGGTGTCAAAATGTCGGGAGGTGAACGGCAGAGATTAGGCATCGCAAGGGCGTTATATTTTAGCCCAAAAATATTGGTTTTTGATGAAGCAACAAGTGCATTAGACAATGAAACTGAAACTGCAGTGATGGAAACAGTAAATCAACTAAAAGGCCAAATAACTATTATCCTCATTGCTCACAGACTTAGCACCTTGAAGAATTGTGATAAAGTATATAAAATAATTCAGGGTCAAGCTAATTTGATTGAAATTTAATTAAACTTTGCTAAGAATTTAAAGTAACTACTTTAGTTCTATCGATTCAATTTGTAATAATATGAAAGAATATAATATAGCATTATCTGCCTCAGAGCTCTACGCCCCTTATGCAAAGGTATTGATGACTTCTTTTTATAAGAGGCACCCAAATGCAAAAATTAATGTCTACATATTTTATCTTGAGCCAAGGATTAAAAAATTAGAAAAAGGATTTATCAGAGCTGCAAAAAATCACAATTTATTAAACAATGTTGAGTTTGTTAAAGTTGACTATAATCAACTTGAGGTTGTTGCTAATAAAAAGGGATGGGCCATTGATTTATGGTGTAGATGGTATTTACTTGACTATCTAGTTGATATTTGTGACAGAGTTTTGATTCTCGGAGTTGATACTATGATTCAAAAAAGTATTGAAAGTTTTTATTTTCAGGATTTAAGTGGGTATTATTTCTCTGCTTGTTCAGATATGTTTGTTAATAATTCAAATTCAAATTCTTGGCCTAAAATTAATGTAGAAATGCAAAAACAGGGTCTAAAAGATCAGTTTAGATATATTAATGGGGATGTTGTGCTGGTAAATTTAAAGGAGACAAAAAATAATTTGAGTTACAATAAATTTTTAAATCTTTTTGCAATGAATCAATTTCCTTGTTGGGATCAAGATGTTATCATATATTGTTTTAATGATAAAATTAAATTTAATGATTATTTAAAATATAATTATTTTCCTAATCTAGGAATTGAATGCATTAATGATAACGAAGCATATAAAAATGCCCATATATTACACTTTGCAGGAGGTCCAAAGCCGTGGACGATACCGCTTTGTGTCGCAAAAAAATATAATGCTATACCTGAATGGTGGTCATATGCGAGAGAGGCAGGGGTCACAAAAAGATTACCTTATTTACACAGCGTTTTACTTTTTATTTACCTGAGGTATTATAGGGGATTATTAAAAAAATTTTAAATAAATTATATGAAAGCAGTAATACTTGCTGGTGGTTTAGGCACAAGACTAAGTGAAGAGACCAGTTTAAGGCCCAAACCTATGATTGAGATTGGAGGAAAACCGATATTATGGCATATAATGAAGATTTATTCTTGTCATGGAATAAATGATTTTGTGGTATGCTGTGGATATAAAGGTTACTTAATCAAAGAATACTTTGCTAATTATTTTTTGCATATGTCAGATGTAACATTTGACATAAAAGGGAACAATATAATTGTACATGAAAAGCGAGGTGAGCCATGGAAAGTGACACTTGTTGATACTGGAGAGCACGCCATGACTGGAGGTAGATTAGGTCGTGTATCTGAATATATCAAAAATGAAGATGCGTTTTGTTTTACTTATGGTGATGGTGTAGGTGACATAGATGTAACTGCTTCAATTGAATTTCATTTTAAACATAGAAAATTAGCCACATTAACGGCTACTTATCCGCCTGGAAGATTTGGAGCATTAGATATTCAAAAGCAAAAAGTAATGAGTTTCAAAGAAAAACCTAAAGGAGATGGTGCAATGATAAATGGAGGGTTTTTTGTGCTATCTCCAAAAGTCCTAACCTATATAGAAAACGCACAAACAATATGGGAAGGAGAGCCGTTAAATAAACTTGCTATTGAAGGAGAACTTATGGCATTTGAACATCATGGGTTTTGGCAACCAATGGATACACTTCGTGATAAAATTTATTTAGAAAATCTTTGTAATACGAATAAGGCTCCATGGAAAAAATGGGATAATTAATGACTAGGGTAAATCCGCAATTCTGGAAAGGCAAAAAAGTATTTCTTACAGGACATACTGGTTTTAAGGGGAGCTGGTTGTCGATGTGGTTGCAGTTTATGGGAGCTGAGATTAAAGGATTTTCACTTGTCCCTAAAACCTCGCCTGCACTTTTCTCTGAAGCTAATATTGCAGAACATATGGAGTCTGTTGTTGGTGATATACGTAATAGGGATATTGTTTTAGAAAGCATGAGACAATTTAATCCAGATATTGTTATTCATATGGCCGCACAGCCATTAGTTCGTGTATCATATAGAGAACCAATTGATACATATTCTACCAATATTATGGGCACCATACATGTATTAGAAGCCTCTCGATATTGTAGTAATCTTCGAGCTGTAGTAAATGTAACTACTGATAAATGTTATGCTAATAATGAATGGGTTTGGGGATATAGAGAAGATGATCCTATGGGCGGATTTGACCCTTATAGTAGTAGCAAGGCATGCTCAGAACTTGTAACAAATGCTTATCGTTCTTCTTTTTTACAAAAAAACGGGATTGCTGTAGCAACTGCACGAGCCGGAAATGTAATTGGTGGGGGAGATTGGTCAGAAGATCGTTTAATTCCAGACATATTTAATGCTTTTGAAAACAACCAACCAGTGATTATTCGAAATCCAAAAGCAACTAGGCCATGGCAACATGTATTAGAGCCATTATCAGGATACCTTGTTCTAGCGGAGAGACTTTATAATGATGGACAAATCTTTGCAGAAGCGTGGAATTTTGGCCCAAATGATCAAGATGTTCAAACAGTTCAATGGATAGTAGAAAAAATGACCCTAGATTGGAATCATCAAGAGAACTCGAAAATTGAAAGTACAGCACAACCCCATGAAGCTAATTACCTTAAATTAGATATTTCTAAAGCAAAAAATAAGCTAGGCTGGGAGCCAAGTTGGGATTTAGCCATTGCGATTGAAAAAATCATAAAGTGGCATCAATCATGGTTATCTGGTGTAAATACACAGGCATTATGCATAGAACAAATTAAAGAATTCCAAAACGAAGTCATTTAAGTATACTAATTTATTAATTTTTTGTATGAATAGAGAAAATAAAAAAATAGAAGCCCTGCGCACTCAAATATCTGAACTAGTACAGCAGTACGCAGATTTAAAATTTTGTTCAGAAGCATTTGTCCCTAATCAAACAATAATTCCACCTTCGGGTAAAGTATTAGGGGGGCTTGAGTTGCAGTATATGGTCGAGGCCTCACTTGATGGATGGCTTACTACGGGACGTTTTAATAAAGAATTTCAAAAGAAGTTAGCAAAATTTATAGGCATAAAACATTTAATAACCGTAAACTCTGGTTCTTCTGCTAATCTTGTAGCATTTAATACATTGACTTCTCCTACATTGGGAGAAAGGGCAATAAAAAAAGGCGATGAAGTAATAGGTGTGGCAGCTGGATTCCCAACAACTATTAATCCCATTATACAGTTTGGAGCTATCCCAGTGTTTGTGGACGTTGAATTAGCTACACATAACATAGATGCAAGTAAAATCGAGGCAGCAATTACTTCGAAAACAAAAGCAATTATGTTAGCTCATTCTCTAGGCAATCCATTTAATTTAGAAATTATTACAGATTTGTGCAAGAAATATAATCTTTGGCTTGTTGAAGATTGTTGTGATGCGCTTGGTGCTACATATAACAGTCGTATGGTGGGAACTTTTGGTGATATTGCTACATTGAGCTTTTATCCGGCACATCATATTACAATGGGAGAAGGAGGAGCAGTATTTACAAATAATTTTCAACTTAAGAAGATTGCAGAGTCATTTCGTGACTGGGGTCGTGATTGTTATTGTCCTCCTGGTAAGGATAATACGTGCAATAAACGGTTTGGTTGGAAACTGGGTGATTTGCCAGCAGGGTATGATCATAAATATACATATAGCCACTTAGGATATAATCTTAAAATTACAGATATGCAAGCCGCTTGTGGGTTAGCTCAATTAACAAGACTTTCAGAATTTATAGAAAGGAGAAGATCCAACTTCCAATTTCTAAAAAAACGACTTAAAAAATGTAGTGATGTTATTCATTTACCAGAAAGTACACCTAACTCAGATCCATCTTGGTTTGGTTTCCCAATTACGATTAAAGAAGCTAAAAATTTTAAAAGAGTTGATTTGATAAATTATTTAGAACAAAACAAAATTGGAACTAGATTATTATTTGCGGGTAATATAACAAAACAACCTTATATGACAGGGTGTAATTACCGGATCAGTGGAGATTTGAATAATACAGACTTGATCATGAATCAAACTTTTTGGGTGGGGGTATTTCCTGGCCTTAGTGAGGATCATTTGAACTATGTTGCCGAAAAAATTGAAGATTTTTTCAGAGGGAATCTATAACTTAATTACTATCAGATATTATTAACTGGTGCAACCGAACTTTGCGAAGTTCTTTGTTAGAGGCATTAATTAGTAGTAACTATGAAGTAGTAATTCTCATAAGATCTACTTCTGATATTTCAAAAATAAATTATCTATTAGGCAAGGTAGTTTATTATGATGTGGATCTTCAGCCACTAGAAATAGCTTTCGAAAAGCATTCAATTGATTACGTAATTCATATAGCATGTGATTACGGGAAATCTTCAAATAGTAGTTATCAGATAGCAGAAAATAATTTAATGTATGGTCTAAAATTACTTGAGGTTAGTTTAAAGTACGAGGCAAGGTTTTTATAAATACCAACACTTTACTGCCAGGACAGTTAAATGAGTATTCGCTTTACACAAAACAGTTTGTAGATTGCTTAAAACAAAAATCAAGTAAAATATTACTCGAAAATCTTAGATTAGAACATATGTATGGTAAATGCGATGATATCTCTAAATTAGTGAAATGAGTTTTATCAAAACTATTTCAGAGGGCATCAGAAATGAATGGATTTACCCATATTGTGAAAATGATCGCCTAGGAGGATATGATCCTTATAGTTCAAGTAAAGCTTGTACGGAATTACTCATCGATTTTTAACATAATTCTTTTTTAAACACAAATGAAAATGATAATCATTTAAAGGGAATAGCAGTTGCACAGGCAGGCAATATTGTAGGTGGTGGGGATTGGTCAAATGACTGATTAATTCGAGATATAACTCGTTCTTTAATCAATAATGAAACTATAATAATTAGAACCCCAAAATGGACTATAGACTCGGCATCACTTACTTGAGCCTGTCATTAGATATTTTTACCTCTTGATCCAATTAACAATTCCCGGAATTTAATTTTGGTCTGCACGTACAAGATGCTCTTTCTGTAAAAAAGATGTTAAAATCAGTTATTGTGAATTGGGTTTGAGGAACATACAGGACACATAAAGAGACCAATAGCCCATGTGAGGCTAGGTTAACAAATTAGATATTAGTAAAGTAGCAGATAAATTAAATGGGTTTTCCAAAGGGACGCTCAAAAAGGAATTAAATCTATCATAGATTTGTATTTAAATTTCAAAAAGAATCAAGAAAAGATTAATGATTTTACCACGAGTCAAACCGTAGATTTTTTGAATGAATAAAAATTATATATTAATAACTGGTGGATCGGGTTTTTTGGGAAGTAAAATTCTTTACAAATTAATTTGTGAAGGATATAATGTAGTTGCTTTAGTTCGACATAATTCAAAACTGAATAGAATTCAAGAAATTAAAGGTTCTTTTGAATTATTTTATATTAATAAGGAGCAAAGTAATTTGTCAGAACTGTTTGAGAATTTTAAAATACATATCATTATACATACTGCTACTGAGTATGGTAGGGCCTCAGCAACGTCCTTAGTTTTGATATCAAATCTTATTTTCCCAATTCAGTTGATAGAACATGGGTTGGCTCATGGCTTAAAGCTTTTTATAAATTCAGATACTTTTTTTGGAAAGACTGAGCATAAAAATTCTAACTATCTGACTCAGTATACCTCATCTAAAAAATATTTCTATGATTATTTGTTAAGTATTAGTAGAGATCTAAAAATTATTAATCTAAGGCTTGAGCATATTTTTGGAGAGTTTGATTCTGAAAGTAAATTCGTAACAGATATTTTACACAGGTTACTCAAACAAGATAAAATAATTTTATTGACAGAGGGCAAACAGACTAGAGACTTTATCTATGTAGATGACGTCGTTGAAGCATATATTAGAGTACTTACTAATATAAATTCTATATCAAATTTGACTGAGTTTGAAGTAGGAAGAGGAGAATCAACCTCTATAAGAAGCTTTGTAGAATTAATGGCTAAACTCAGTCGGTCGAACTCGAAGTTAGTGTTTGGAGCAATTTTAAATAGGGCTAATGAAATACAAAATTCTAAAGCAAATATAACATTATTAAAAAGCATTGGTTGGAAGTCAAGTTTCGATTTGGAAACTGCGATTAAAAAAATTTTAATAGAGGAAAATAAATAAATATTTAAAAAGATAATCTAAAATATAAATAGTTTAAGGGGACATGATAGCTGAAAACTATTGCAAAATCAACTCAGTAAATAATAGCTTATAAAAATTATATTCCTGTATCAGGTAAAGTATTAGATTAAGAAAATATTTTAATCGGTGTTGATGCATCCCTAGGTAGATGGTTGACCGAATAGAGAAACAAATTGACTCAAGTCGAACAAAACAGAAACTTTATATTATTGAAGATGTCATGTCTGAATTTTATATATTTACCAATTTATTTATAAAAAAAATAGACTATTTTGCTAACTATGAATAGTATTCGTTTTAATGCTTTACACGAAAATTACTGGAAATAAGAGATAATAAATTAGATAAATCGTTTTATAATATCGGGAAACAGAAAACAAGTGCGAGATTTGCTTTTTACTACTGATTGCTTTGACCTTTATTTCCGGCATCAGAAAACATTGAAAAAATTAAGGAACAAGAATTTAATATTGGAGGGATTATTGATAATTCTTTTTCAGCATTAAAGTTGTTTGTTTTCTTTGTTGATTATTTAAAAGTTAAAATGGCGTATTCTCAACTCCCATCGAGAGAACGTGATCAATTAGTTTTTGTTGCTGATACAAAAAGAATTAAGTCATTAACAAACTGGAATCTAAAAACATCAAAAGAAGAGGATTAGGAGAAATTATAAATGGTATGGAAAAGAATTCAACTTTCATTTTAATATAAATAATTAAAAAACATCAATATGAAACATTACAATGAAATTAGTCAATGTAGAATATGTAATTCTAAGGAAATTAAGGATATTCTAAAATTGGGCAAACAAGTTTTAACAGGAGTTTTCCCTAAAAATATCAAAGAAGATATAACAAGTGGCCCATTAACTTTAGTTAGGTGTGTATCTTGCGGTTTGGTTCAGCTAAAACATTCTTATTCATTAGATGAAATGTATGGAGAAAACTATGGTTATAGATCTGGATTGAATGGTTCAATGGTTAAACATCTGCAAAATAAAATTGAATATTTAGAAAAAAATTATAGCCCGTCAAAGAATGATTTGGTAATTGATATTGGGAGTAATGATGCAACTTCATTAAAAGCATACCGTGGAGAATTCAGAAAAGTTGGGATTGATCCGACAGGAGAGAAATTCATAAAGTATTATACAGAGGGTATTGAACTAATTACTGACTTTTTTACTTATGAATCATTCAAAAAATATTTTCCAGGAAGGAAGGCAAAAATAATTACTTCAATTTCTATGTTTTACGATTTAGAAAATCCTAATATTTTTGTAAGTGATATAAAAAAGTCCTTAGATGAGAACGGTGTTTGGCATTTCGAACAAAGTTATATGCCAGCAATGCTTAGAACTAATTCATATGATACAATTTGCCATGAACATTTAGAATTTTATTCATTTAAAGTAATTATAGATTTATTGGCCAAGCATGATTTAAAAGTTGTTGACGTTCAAACAAATGCAGTTAACGGTGGAAGCTTTGCTGTAACCGCAGCTCATGTTGATTCTACGCAAAAAGAAAACACACCAATTATTAATTGGATGTTAAAGCAAGAAGAAAGGATGAAACTTGAAACCGAAATTCCCTTTTTAGATTTTGAAAAAAAAGTACTGCAACATAAAGAGGATCTTGTTGAATTGGTAAAAAACTTAGTGGCACACGGAAAAAGAATAGCAGGATACGGAGCAAGTACTAAGGGCAATGTTTTGCTGCAGTACTGTGATTTTAGTGCTAACGAAATATTTTGTATCGCAGATGTTAATGAGGACAAGCACGGAAGTTTTACCCCTGGAACAAAAATTCCTATTGTTTCTGAAAAAGTGGCGCGAGAATTCAAGCCAGATTATTTCTTAGTCCTTCCTTGGCATTTCAAACATATGATTTTAGAAAGGGAAAAAGATTTTATTCAAAATGGGGGTAAATTTATTTTTCCGTTACCAGTAATTGAAATTATATAGGGAGATTTAATATTTCACAAAAAAAATTACACAACGCTTAATTTTCATTGATTAAAAAAATTATGTTAGGAAATAAAAATTATAGGGTCTCAATCCGAAAATAATTATCGGAATGACTTGTTAAAATATAAAGAGTCATTTTTTATATTGTAGAGATAAAAAAGTAATATATAAACAACAATTCGCTTCAATGTAGCAATCATTAGACCATTTTTAACTACGCTAGTTTTTACTATTATTTTTGGAAATACTTCGGGCATGAGTTTTGAGAATTCTACATCGTATGCAATTATGGTATTTGCAGACTAGGCGCCAAGGTTGATTCATTAGGCCTTGGAATAGATAAATCATTTGATAGATTACATCATCATAATTCAGAATTGTTTTATTTTGAGGTGCCAGAAGTAATTGTTGATCCTAGACTAATATCTACTTCATCCATTTTATGGTGAAGTTTATTTAGAGCATAAGTGGATTAAATAATAAATAGCAATTTGAATTTTTAGTCATTTTAAAGTGAAAGCAGTAATTTTTGGGAGTAATGGTCAAGACGGTTATTTTTTAACCAAGTTGTTAAATATAAATAATGTTGAAGTATTTGACTCGTCTAGAAATAACAGCAATTACAACGGAAATATAGAAGATATTAAATTCGTAGAGAAATTAATAAAAAAAGTCAAACCTAATTATATCTTTCATTTTGCTGCACATTCAACGACGAGCCATAATGCGATATATGAAAATCATAGTGCAATTTGTACAGGAACCATAAATATATTAGAGTCGTCTAGAAAATATTCTCCTAATTCTAAGATTTTTTTGTCGGGTAGCGCAATGCAGTTTAAAAATAATGAATTACCCATTAATGAAAAGACATCGTTTGAAGCGAAAAGCCCATATGCATTTTCTAGAATTCACTCAGTTTATGCAGGAAGGTATTTCAGAGAAATTTATGGGATGAAAATATTTATAGGATACTTTTTCAATCATGATAGTTTATTAAGATCCGAAAAACATATTAATATGAAAATCGCCCAATTTGTTACAAAAATCTCTTCAGGAAGTGAAGAAAAACTGGTTATAGGGAATATTGATGTTATGAAAGAATATAATTATGCTGAAGATATGGTTGAAGCAGTTTGGTATTTAATCAATCAAGAAGAACATTTTGAAGTAGTAATTGGAAGCGGAAAAGCTTATTCTATATTAGATTGGACAAAATCTTGTTTTGATAAAATTGATAAAAAATGGGAAGATTATGTAGTTATAGATTACAACTATAAACCTGAATACAAGATATTAGTAAGCAATCCTGAATTAATACTGTCACTTGGATGGAAGCCTAAAACTGACTTTAATAAATTAGTAAATATAATGATGAGGATACTGTGATAGTAATTATTGAACCATTTTGCAAAAAAATGAGTCATGAAAAAATAAATAGCGGTTTTCTAACTGGAATTAGATTGTCTTATCCTGACGAAGAGGTTCAATTATATGCGCACAAATCGCATATTGAAGCATTGATTAATATCCTTGATCACGATAAGGTAGATATCAATAATGTCACTTTTGTTGAAATAATTAATGCCCCAAATACTGGAATAATTTCTTTAGTAGCATATACATACATATTTTATAAAATATTTAATGATCTAATAAATAGAGAAATTAAAAAAGTGTTTTTTTTATCATTTTCACCAGCCATACTGTTGATCATTAAAAAATTAAAAATGATCAACAAATTTTCGGGGTTGAATTTTTTATTTATACTTCATGGCGCTTTTGAAGAAATAGCAGGAAATGGTAATAATCAATTATATATTTCTAAAATCAATTCTCTTCGAGAAGTCTTTAAGCTTATTTATCAATATTACCTGGATCTCATTAATTTGCCATGGAATTATATTTCTAAACGTCATTTCAGTTTTTTAAAAGTATTCAAGTATAACCATGATAAGGATTTTCGTTATGTAGCATTGTCACCCCATATAATACGAAATGCACGAATATTTTTAGATGTAGATTATTACAACATTCACTTAATTAATTTTCCTATAAATTTTCAAAAAGAAAATATTCTTTTAGAAAGTGAATATATGAAAATTGCTGTTTTCGGTTACGGGAATTCAAAAAAGCTTTCAGATATTTCAAAATTATTAGTTGAAGAGAATATTAGCGATAAATTTGAAATAAAAATCATTGGCATGGACAACAGAGGACTCTCTGATTTTCCTTTCATAAAATTTACATCAAATGGCCAACCTTTAACTAGGTTTGAAATGGAGAAGGAGGCAAAGGATGTAGATATATTTCTAATTTTATATGAGTCAAATGGTTACAGATTAAGTTGCAGTGGTTCTATATTTGAAGCGTTGTCGTACTGCAAGCCAATTATTCATTTACAAAATGAATGTATTGATTATTATAACAATTCTGATTTACCAATCGGAATATCATGCAAATCAGATTATGATTTAGCCATTACTCTAAAAAATATTATTGAGAACAACGATAACGAAAGAAGTAGATTAATCGAATTCCGCAAAAATATTCTAACACTTAGAGATCGATTAGATATTAAACATTCAATTGAGCAAATTAAAAATGCCTATACATGGTAAAATGTTAAAAATATACAGGAAAGTGTATAATATTTTTATTGCATTAAGGAGGTGGTCTTTTGATAATAATGAGAAAAATTTCATTAAAAATAGAGTCAGAAGTAGTATTAATTATAGCACTATTAATGGAGTAATTTTAATTCAATGTGTGAATGATTATTTTTATTATTCTTTATTCTCTAATGTAATTAAGAAAGAAAGTGAATTAAACTTGTATTCTTTTCATGGTATTTCAGGTAACCTATTTAAACTAAACCAACAACACAGTTATTTATGGCTGTTTTATAAAATATATTCAATCATAAATTTTCATATAATAAATAGAAAATGGAAAATATTATACGGTGTAATAGGAATTAAAAAAATTCACACATTAGATTCAATTAATTTTTTTAATAAATTAATTTTTTTAAGGAGAGCAATTAAAATCTGGTTAAAACTAAAAACAAAAAGTGAATTAATCAATTTATGCTATGATGACATTTTAATAGGGGATCTTATATATGACACATATTTAAGATATAGAGTATCACCAACTGTATATATGGATGATCCTTTTTTATGTTATTATATTTATAGCGCACTTAAAAGTGTGGAATCGAGTGAAAAAATACTACATAATGTAAAAGTTGCAAAATATTTTTGTAGTTATGCAACGTATATACATCACGGCATTCCAATAAGAGTTTTTTTAAAACACAAAATAGAGGTATTTTCAGCCGGTAATGTACAACAACTTTTTAAAAAATTAGATACAACTGACTTTCTTCAAACCTCTAATCATATTAATTATTATAACATGTTTTTACAATTAGCCAACAAGGATAAACATTTAAAGAGGGCTAGAAAAATTCTTGAATCTAAATTTAATGGTAATATTGACACTTCAATTTCTTACATGAGAAAAAGTTCTTTTAATAGACATGATAACACTACACCCATACATAAATTTGATGGAGTACTTTTTTTACACGACTTCTTTGATAGTCCTCATATTTACAAGAGACTACTTTTTAACGATTTTTATGAGTGGGTTATACATACTTTAGAATTAGTAATTAGTCATGATTTAAAAATTGCTGTAAAACCACATCCAAATCAAATAGCTGAAAGTAAGGATGTTTTAGATAAACTTAAATTGAAGTATAATAACGTTGCTTGGCTGGATGCGGATCTTTCTAATAATATAATATTTAATTCTGGTATAAAATTTGGTATTTCAGTTTATGGAACGGTATTACATGAATTAGCATATTTTGGTATAAATCCTATATGTGCAGGTGATAACCCACATTATTCTTTTGACTTTATTCATAAACCAAAAAACATTCAAGAATATAATTATTTGATTCTTAATTTCATGGATCTTGAAATGCCATCTAATTATAAAGAGTTAGTGGAGATGTTTTTTTATATGCATAATCTTCAAAAAAAAGAATCATATTTTTTTGAAGAATCATATTTTCAATATAAAAATCGCACATACACGAGTAATTGCCTTAAATATATTTGATATAACGCCTCCCTTATTTAAGAAAGGGTGAAGTCAAGTTTAGGTTAATTTTTGGTTATCATTTTGATTAGATAGAAATATGCTTAAAGGGGTTTTTTTATTCTCGTATTGTAATCTTGCCTAAGAGCAGCCACACAAATAATTGTATTTTGTGAAGGGGACATTAGATTATCAGAAGAAATAGATCAATCAGATGGGGTTGTCTTTAAGCATGATTTTTTTGATAGTCCTCATGTCTATTCGTCAATGATTTTCAATGATTTTTATGAATGGATCAATCATACAATTGAGCTGGTTGAAAGAAATGGCATGAAAGTCGGCTTTAAAGGTCATCCTAATCAAACGGCTCAAAGTATTGAGATTTTGGAAAAGCTTAAATTAAGACATCCAAATATTTATTGGATTGATCCTAATCTTTCTAATATTGTTATCTTGGGTTCGAGTATTAAATTTGGCATTTCAGTATATGGAACTGTGTTACATGAGTTGGCGTATTTTGGGAAAATTCCTATTTGTGCAGGGGATAATCCTCATTCAGCCTTTAATTTTATATTTGAGGCAAAAAGCATACTGGACTACGATAATTTGGTTCTTAATTTTAATGATTTAATTCTTCCACCGCATTATAAGGAGGAAGTGGCGATTTTTTATTTTATGCATAATGAGTATGATAAAGAAGATTACAAAACAGATTTGGGTATAATTAAGGACTACAACGTATTTAATAGTACTAGCGCATTGATCAGTCTAGTTTTGAAAAATAATTAATAATTTCTAATTTTCAAATTGCTAAATTTTTTTGAAACCAACCTTTAATTGTAAACAGCAGATGAATTCTATTTTCTCAAAACAGTTTCTGTTAAAAGTGAAATTTAATTCAGGCCTTATAGGATTGTTCATAAATCCATTCTTTTGGCCTAGACGAAAATTATTTAATGAATTCAAGTCGTTATCTAGTCATATTAGTGGGAAGATTCTAGATGTAGGTTGTGGAAAAAAACCGTATAAAGATTTATTTAAATATGATAGTTATATTGGTCTTGATATTCATAATGAAGGACATGACCATACTGAAGAGGATATAGATATTTATTATGATGGTAAAACATTTCCTTGTGATAACGGAGAATACGATTCTTTATTAGTAAATCAGGTTCTAGAACACGTGTTCAATCCTGTCGAATTTTTACATGAGTGTAATCGGGTTTTAAAAAATGACGGCAAACTCTTGCTTTCAGTTCCTTTTGCATGGAATGAACATGAGCAACCTCTTGATTATGGTCGCTATAGTTCATTTGGAATTATTTCACTTTTAGAAAGTTCAGGATTTGAGATTATCTATCACAAAAAAACGTTAAATGACTTTAGAGCCATTACATCAATGATAATGCTATATTTTCAGGAATCTACTAGAACGGGTAAAAGATTTTGGGATTTATTCACGTCTTTGATTTACATAGGGCCATTAAATATTTTAGGTTATTTTTTATTCAAGCTGTTACCCAGAGTTGATTCAATCTTTATTGATAATGTAGTTTTATGTAGAAAAATATGAAGGGGTGATAGGATTATTTTAAACAACATATAAATGGCTATTATATCACGGTAAAAGGTAATTATAAACCATGAAGTTATTTAATTTTTAATCCGTTCCCCGAAAAACACATTTCTTTTAATTAGGTATAAATGCAGTCAGATGATGAAAATATAGTTTTAGTTAAATGATTTATAATTTTTTTAAAAACTGAAATATAGAATGAATAATGTAATATGCGCTCCGGTACTTGTTTTTGCGTATAACCGGCCAGAGCACTTGGGTGAAACCTTAGCTGCTCTATCGCAAAATAAAGAGGCTAATATGACAGATGTTATCGTCTATTGTGATGGTCCAAAATGCGAGGAAGATCTTATTAAAATAAATCAAATAAGGAATATATTAAATAAAGAATATATATTTAGATCACTAAGAAAAATCTTTAGAGAGCAAAATTCAGGGCTGTCAGCATCAGTAATCAAAGGAGTTTCCGAACAATTCCTAATTCATGAATCGTTAATCATTTTGGAGGATGATCTTCTAGTTAGCAGATACTTTTTACAATATATGAACCATTATTTGAAAATATATAAAAATGATCATCAGGTAGGCTCTATTCATGGATATGTCTATCCAATTAAGCTATTACCCAAGACATTTTTTATTAGGGGGGCTGACTGTTGGGGTTGGGCAGCTTGGAAAAGATCATGGGATGATTTTGAAAGTGATGGAACTAAATTGCTTAATAAGCTCACTAGCCGTTCGTTAGGATTTAAGTTTAATCTATTCGGTGGCTATAATTATATGGGCATGTTAAGAAATCAAGTAGCGGAAAGGAATGATTCTTGGGCGATAAGGTGGCATGCAAGTATGTTTTTAAAGCATAAGTTGACCTTATATCCTGGAGAATCCCTTGTTTCAAATGTTGGCACGGATGGTTCAGGCTCACATTTTACATCTAGCGATAGTTCTTATGACATCAAACTAGAAAATATTCATCCGAAAATTCAGAGAGTAGCTATTAAGGAGTCACTTTACGCGACAATTATGTTTTCTTTATTTTTTTATAAGAGAAAGTTGATGTTATTGTTAAATCTAATTTACCATTTTTTATTAAGGTCCCAGAAATCATTTTAATTTTTTCAGATTAGTCTGAATTTATATTTAAAGAAAAGCGCAACTACTTTTTAAATATATGGATGATGTTTTCTATTAATTTTGGGGATTAAATTATATAACCTTTGATAATTAAAATTGATTAAGGTTATTTCGTCGCTAATAATCATTTTTAATTTGAAGCAATGTGAATAATAGTATATTCAATAGTTATGTGAAAATAGCTATAAACAAAAGGGTAAATTAACATTCTAGTTTGAATTTAGAGAAAGTAAAAATCATTGATGGTGTTTATTTTGCAATAGTATAGGCTTATTTAGATCATTAAATAATCTTTTGATATGATTACTAACAATGTAATTACAAATTAATATTTTGAAGACGACGATAAATAAACAGGAGATTTTCATATTTTCTACTATCTTTTTTTTGGGATTTTTGAATATGACACGTAATGTAGAAAATGATCTTCAAGTTTATTTAGATCTTTTTTATTTTTTCAATGAAAATAGTCTCCCAGATTTTTTTTTAAGTACGATAACAATTTTCACGGTTAAATTTACTGAACCGATATTTTATATTTTTCAATTTATTATTAATAGAATATCGAATGGAAGTGCTTTGTTTTTCGTTTTTTTCTATACGTTTTCTTTTTATTTTATTTGTTATTTAGGGGTAAGGAAGGTTATATGGAATGTGAGTCAGGAAAAGTCAAATCTAATTTTTGTATTTATTCTCTTAGCCTTCGGCTCTATTAATTTTGCTGAAACTAGCCATCTCATGAGGCAGTATTTGGGGGCTTCTTTTTTGGTACTATATGTTTATAAATTACATTATGCAAGAAACTATATTTTCTCACTAAGTGTACTTCTTTGTTTAATGCACAATAGTATAATCGTTCCTTTGATATTTTTAAATCTAGCTTACTATGTTAATTTCAGAGTTAATTTATGGTCGAGTAGAATGGCATTCATCGTCGTTGTTATTTCAATTTTTCTGACATATCTGGTCAATTATCTAATTGCCTTAGACTATCAGGATGAACTCTTTGATATTTTTAAATTGACTATGCTGTATGATTTATTTTTATTCATGATTTGTTATTACATCGTGATAGTAAAAAGGATGAAGGAAAAAGTTCCTTTATTAGGAACAATATTTTATTTCCTATTATTTTATTTAATGTTTCTTAGCTTTTTGAGTTTTAGTGAAACAATTTTTTTGAGATTTTATCTGTACATAGAATGTTTTAGATTCTTTGTATTACTGTCCATTTATTACTTTTATAAACCTATTTTTGGTAATTTTAATGTAAAATTAATTCTTATTTTGCTTTGTGTTTTGATATTCTCATTGAGAGTGTTGGTGGCACCATGGGAGTATTTTTCGTTCGAATTATTCTAAATAATGAATCAAAAAAAGTTATATTTTTGTACGTTTTTCGATTATAATTATTCGACTTATGGTAGGGTAATGATTGACTCATTGCGGGCGAAGTGTCAAAATTTTGAAATTTTCGTTGTTTGTCTAGATAAGGCTGTTTATGATTTTTTGACAGCGAAATATAGTTCAGCATGCCGACTGATCAACATTGAGGATGTTGAAAGCGAATTTCCGGAATTATTATTATGCAAGAATAATAGATCCCGAGCAGAGTATTATTTCACATTAAGTCCTTTTATACCTTTATATTTGATTAAGCATTTTCCATCTATAGATTTAATTACATCAATGGACGCTGATCTGTTCTTTTTCCGTGATCCAAGAGTTATTTTGAATACTTTAGGCAAAAATAGCATAGGAATTTCTGGCCACAATTTCAGAAAGGAATTGAGGGCCCTTGAAAAATACGGAAGATTTAATGTTAGTTTCCAATCGTTTAGAAATGATGACATGGGGTTGACGTGTCTTAATCTATGGAAAAAGCAATGTACCGATTGGTGTTATGATAGATTGGAAGGACACCGGTTTGCAGATCAAAAGTATTTGGATACATGGCCTGGTGATTACCATGATATCTTAGAATATAAAAATGGTTATGCCCCTTGGAATATAACTAATAATATTGCTTTAAATGGGGAGGGACATGTAATTGTTGATGGGAAACCCCTAGTATATTATCACTTTCAAGGTTTAAAAATATACGAAAAATTTAAATTTAGTTTGGGGTTAACTGATTACCTTGTATTTTCTCGATCGAATATTATTTCTGTTATATATCTTCCCTACTTAAGGAAAATAGCGCCATATTTCTCTCTCAAATCGGAGACAAGTGTACGCAAGGGTAATCGTATCGGGAATACTAATTTTTTTGCAGACATTTACGTTCTATCTTCGGGCAAGTTACTGGGCGCAGTAAATTTGAGATTTTTGAAGTTATTTTTATTGTATTTTAAAGTTTTATTTGGTGGCTTATTTAAAAAAAATTGATTCGTTTTTTGATTCGCGAGGTGCTCTGGCGGTCATCGAAGATTTTCATATTTTCCCTATAAAGAGAGTTTATTTCATTTATAGTGTACCTGACGTTGAGAGAGGAGGCCATAAACATATAAAAACAAAGCAGGCATGTGTCTGTGTAAATGGGAGTTGTGTGATTGATGTTCATAATAATTCTATAATTGAGTCTTTTAAACTAGACAGTCCGACCAAGTGTTTAATTTTAAATCCGGAAGATTGGCACAAAATGAACAACTTTAGTGATGATTGCATTTTGCTTGTGCTGGCGTCTGAGAATTATGATGTGACAGATTATATTGATCAAAATTAAGTTACTTATGGAGTATGAAAACTTGAATCAATTAAACCACAGATATATTGGTTTATTTAAGAAGGCATTTGATAATTTTCTCTCAAATGGGTACTACGTTCTTGGTGATGAAGTTAAGTCTTTCGAAAAAGAGTTTGCTTCGTATATTGGAGTCAGGTTTTGCGTAGGAGTCGCAAGTGGACTTGATGCTTTACAATTGTCGTTAGAAGTACTAGATTTACCTAAAGGGTCTGAAATATTGGTTTCCTCCAATAGTTATATCGCCTCAATTTTGTCCATAGTTCGAGCTGGTCACATTCCAGTGTTAGTTGAGCCAACACTGGAATCATATAATATTGATCCAAAGCGAATAGAAGAGCGTATAACAAAAAAAACGAGGGCTATTTTACCAGTACATTTATATGGTAAAATATCGGAAATGGATTTAATTATTGAGATTGCTAATAAGTATAACCTTAAAGTTATCGAGGATTGTGCTCAAGCACATGGATCTTCTTTATATAAGAAAAAAGCGGGCGCATGGGGGGATTTGGGAGCTTTTAGTTTTTACCCAACTAAGAATTTAGGAGCCCTAGGTGACGCAGGGGCAATTACAACAAATGATGAGACCTTATTTAACAGACTCTTGGCTCTTCGTAATTATGGCTCTGAGAAGAAATATTACAATAAATACATAGGGTTTAATTCAAGATTAGATGAGATACAAGCAGCCTTTTTGAGAATAAAGTTAAAAGAGTTGGATTTAATTAATGAGCATAAAAGAAAGTTGGCAGCTATATATTTTAGACTTCTTCAAACCTCTAAATTTATACTTCCAGTGAGGCGTACTGAATATTTTGATGTGTATCATATTTTTAATATTAGGGTTCCTTTTCGTGACAAGTTGAAATTGTATCTGAATGCTAACAATATAAAAACAGAGATCCATTATCCGCTCGCCCCTCATCAACAAGAAGGCTATAAGGAGATGTTCCGAGGAATGGAATATCCAATTAGTTCAGAAATTCATTCTAGTACAATAAGTTTGCCAATTTCTTTTATTCATAATGAAGATGAGATCAAAGAAGTTTGTAGACTATTGAATGCATTTTGACAAAAGTCTGACGAATATTTTTAACAAAAAAAACTAATTATGAATTTCGTACAAAGTATGGGTTTTAAAATATATAACGACACACTAAAAAAAATACCTTGTGATGGCAAAGCTGTTGTTATTAACACAATTAGTCCTAATTCATATGGCATTTCAACTAAAGATGTTCTATTTAAATCTGCTCTTAAAAACTCTGATTTTTTGGTTTTAGACGGTGTTTATTTTGCATTAGCATCAATTTTTCTTAATCGGAAAAATATTAAAAAAAACCAGGGACTGGATGTTTTTAATTATTACATAAATCGTACAAATAATCTTTATGGTAAAGTATTCTTTTTGGGTTCCTCTCCCGACACCCTTAAGAAAATAAAGTTAAGAGCAGAATTTGATTACCCGAAATTAACTGTAAGTACGTATTCACCTCCTTTTAAAGATAATTTTTCAAATAGTGAAAATGAAGAAATGATTAAATTAATTAATGAATTTCAGCCGGATGTTCTTTTTGTAGGTATGACATGCCCAAAACAAGAAAAATGGGTACATCAAAATAAAGATATTATTAATGTCCCATTGATTTGTTGTATTGGGGCTGTTTTTGACTGGTATGGGGGTGCTCAGAAGGAAATTCATTCTCTTTGGTGGAAATTGCGTTTTGGATGGCTTAAAAGGACAATTGACCGTCCTGAAATATTATTGAGATATCCTGATATTGGAATTTTCTTTAAAGATTTATTTTTGACATGCATAAGAATAAAAAAATTTAAGAATGAATAAAAAAGTTATTATATATGGTTTAGGAAGAATGGGACTAACTCACTTCGCTATTCTAAATCAATTAATTAAGAATGCAGAATTTGTATTCGTGGATCCGGATAAAAAATTAAATTTTTTTGCAAAAAGGAACTTAAAGGCGAGAATTGTTAATAGAGATAAAAAACTAAATGAATCTTTTGATTATGCCTTAGTTTGCACTCCACCGATGTTTCACGCTTCTATTCTTGAAAATTGTATAAACAATAAAATAAATAATATTTTTGTAGAAAAGCCTTTTGGAGGTATAAATGACGATTTTTCGTTGGCAGTTAATTCAAATGAAAATATTACAGTAGGTTATGTTTTACGTTTTAATCCAATAGTACAGTGGGTTAAAGAATTTATAAAGATTGAAAATATTGCAAGAGTTGAGGGATTCTATTTTAGTAATACAATTGAGAAGAAACCTAAAGGCTGGAGGAATGGTTTATATTCCGGAGTAACAAATGAAGTTGGCGCTCATATTATAGATCTTTGTATTTATCTCTTTGGCTTGTCTGAGCCTAATCTAACTGATAAACAAATGAATTCTGTAATTTCTGATGTAGATGATATTTTGATTGCTGATTTGGAAGATAAATCAATCAATTACCATTTCCATTTTGATTGGGTAAACAAAGAATACAGAAAGCCAGTCTTTAAATTTGTTATTACTATGCTAGATGGATCCTTAATTAAGTTTGATCAACAAAAAGTGGAGCAATATTCTAATAATAATTTGGTAGATAGAATCTCAACAGTTGATATAGCTCAAAAAGTACCTTTTTATCTTCGAGGTGTTGAATTTACAAATCAAATGCAAGATTTTATAGGTTCAAAAAAGACTACTGCAACTGTCCATGATGCGATGATAACCCGAAGTCTTATTAAAAATTTAATTTCTCAATGAAGCAAATTTTAGGAGATAATCAGTTTTTCGGTGTAAACCATAATGATATTGATAAAGGAGATAGAACAAAATTTTTATTTAATGATAACAAAGCTATAATTTCGTTCATAGAAGATTCAATTGATTTGGGCTTAGCAGGATTTATGATTAATTCAAACAGCAGAGGCTATGAAATTATAAATTCTATCTCTGGAACCATAAAAGGTGAAATTCACTATAGCGTACCATATCCACATAAATTTGCTTCAATGGTCAATGAGGGTGGAATGTTAATGCTACTAAATTATGTAATTAGTAATTCCTCTTTCAAATCCCTTTTTTTAAATTTTCCCTTATTTTTAGTTACAAGGAATATTAAATATGCCTTGCCGCTTATTTTAGATTTAGAGATACCTAAAAATTTGACAAAGGGGAGTTATGTATATTTGCAAAATATAGTTACTGATTTATTATTAGGGATGAAGCGGTATGATTTACTAGAATCATTCTGTAATTCAATTATAAAGATGGGTTATCTTCCTGGTTTGATTACCCTAAATCCAGTGTTATTGGACGGGGTAGTGTCTAATTTTGATGTGGATCTCCAAAAAAAAATAATTATTTGTTTTAATATCAATATTCAAGGATTCAATGTCTTCACTACTAGAAATGAAGTTGAACATATAATATTTAAAAAATCCTCCTACAAAAAAATGGGAATGAGTATTTTGTCAAGCGGGGGTACTAAGAGCATTAAAGATTCGCTGAACTATATTAGAAATTTACCACTTGATTATGTGGTTTATGGCTCTTCAAATCTAAAAAATATTGAGGACAATTTTAATTTTCTTAAATAGTTTGTAACACGCAATAGTTCTTTTAAATAGTAGTTTGGATATAAGGAAATTATTTTTGACGGGATCCTCTGGTTTTGTAGGCAGGAGTTTTATAGCTTTTCTTAATGGTAGCTATGAGGTTAACCAATTTAAAAGGAATTTAGAGATTTCAATAAATGAAAAGACTGTTATCCACCTCGCCGGTAAAGCGCATGATCTTAAAAAAGTCTCATCTCCTGACGAATACTACCAAGTAAACACCGAATTTACCAAGCAAATTTTTGATGCTTTTCTCTCTTCTAAAGCTAACGTATTTATAACATTGAGTTCAGTGAAAGCCGTTGCTGATGAAGTAGACTTGATTCTAACAGAAGGAGATATTCCTAGTCCAATCACACATTACGGTAAAAGTAAATTATTAGCAGAGCAATATATATTATCTCAAGTAATTCCTACAGGTAAGAGAGTATACATATTACGCCCTTGTATGATTCATGGGCCAGGGAATAAGGGGAATTTGAATTTGCTTTATATGTTGGTTTCCAAAGGTATTCCATGGCCATTGGGAGCATTTGAGAATAAACGTTCTTTCTGTAGTATTGATAATTTGATGTTCATCATTCGAGAATTAATAGAACGTGATGATATTCCATCAGGGATATATAATGTTGCGGATGATGAAACTTTCTCGACCAATCAGATCGTTCGCCTAATTGCTGAATCAAAGGGTAAATCAGCTCGGATATTGAATCTTAGTAAATCATTCATTAGGGCTATTGCGCGTTTAGGAAATTTTATGAAATTGCCGCTTAATACAGAGCGATTGCAGAAGTTAACAGAGAGTTATGTGGTGAGCAATCATAAAATAAAAAGGGCTTTAGGTAAGTCTTTGCCCCTTACCTCGTCAGAGGGACTTCGCAAAACATTCCGATCATTTTCTTCTAATGCTTAATCGATTATTTGCCCTAATGATACTGGTTATTTTGTCCCCTATATTTTTGATAGTCGCTTTTTCTATACTTTTAGAGGATGGATCGCCCATTTTCTTTAAACAAAAACGTGTGGGGGTAAATTATACCTTCTTCAACATCTACAAGTTTAGGAGCATGAAGAAGAACACACCCAATGTAGCGACGCATTTATTAGAAAATCCTGAATCTTATTTGTCAGGTATAGGTGGGCTATTACGAAAATTGAGCTTGGATGAATTACCTAATTTAATTAATATAATTAAAGGGGAAATGGTATTAGTAGGGCCCCGGCCAGCATTATATAACCAAGATGATTTAATGGCCCTACGGGTGACCGCGGGGGTAGATAAACTGAAGCCTGGTATAACAGGTTGGGCCCAGGTAAATGGTCGAGATGAAATATCAATAGAACAAAAGGTAGCGTTTGATCGAGAATATTTCGCGAGAAAATCTATTTGGTTTGATTTAAAAATTATTTTAATGACAGTTTCTTCTGTACTTTCTAGTCGAGGGGTGAAGCATTAGTCTTAACTACTCAAGAGTTTAAGCCAATAAAATAATCTTCCCATCAATTCTCTCATTCCCATTTCTGTTTTTGCCAAACTTTGCCCATTGGGTAAATAATCCATAAAAGTTATGGAATCAGCAGTCAGTGATTTGAAATCCACTGGATAGGGAACCACCTCAAGTCCTTCTTTTTCAAAGAGTATTTGAGCCCTCGGCATATGAAAAGCCGAGGTGACTAGAATGATTTTATTTCCTAGGGCCATTTTTTTTACGGCTGCGGCCTCATCCGCTGTATTGGTCACTAGGCTGCTTACAAAAATATGATCATGAGGCATGCCATATGCAGTAGCATAATCGGTTAATACATCACCCTCAGTCCTGCTGGACTTTTCCCATGGCATTTTGGCACCTGTGAAGATTAAGTTTGTTGCCTTCCCAGCTTTCATGAGCGCAATCCCTCCAAAGAAGCGATCGGGGTCACCCCATTCAACGTATTCCTCGCCGTCGATTTCATGGAGAGATAACATTCCACTGAGTACGACAATGGCGTCGGCTTGTTCGATGCTCGTAATGCATTTTCGGTGCTGATCGCTCTCGACTAATTTAAAAAAGGCATCAGAAAAGATCGGAGTGGATAGTGTATATAACAGTGCGATTGCCAAATAGATGAATGAATTTCTTTTTTTATAGAGCCCGATAACGATCAATAGGATCACCACCATGATGGGCGTTAAGAGTAGGGGTAAAATCTTATGGAGGTAAATCATTTCGATGCCTATTGCTATTTTGAGTTCTAATTATCGACAATTTAGGATAAAATAGATGGGTTTTAAAGGGCGAAACCCTTAACAAAATTTAATTACCTAATTTCTTTGGAATTATATGCTGATACAAAATAAGATACAGGCCTGCGGTAGGCTCATTAGCAATGTTCTCTAGCAGAACCAACAAGCTTTTTCAGCTCAATTGGAAGAGGAATTTAATGAGTGGGTTTCAAATAAATAAGGTAATAAACATGGTGCGCAATGCAATAGCTAACTAATTGATAATCAATGCTAAAATACCCAGTATTTAATGTAGTCCAAACCAACAAGATAAAGTAATAAAATCAATCACCCATTTTTCAACTTCACCACCTTAGTAGTATCCAACTGTTCAAATTCGCTGTTGTTACTTACAAATTCAGGCACGAGTTGCTTCATAAGCCCGACCAATTGCATAGAACTATTAGGGGAGGCTATCTTGTTCTCCAATAGTTTAAACTGGTCGATGATCGCTTTTTGATCAATGGCCCGAACTTTGGCAATCATGATTTTTTCATGATAGGTTTTCACACTGTTTTCGCCATCTACTAAGAGTTCTTCGTAAAGTTTCTCTCCAGGACGCAGGCCCGTATATTTAAGTTGGATGTCAATGTTAGGG
>Ga0209335_10000792_pt1 | contig 37758 bp, 31 predicted proteins | sample COG_09_FD_184753 | JGI IMG/M metagenome (GOLD analysis project Ga0209335, IMG submission 184753) | Pelagic Microbial community sample from North Sea - COGITO 998_met_09 (SPAdes) (version 2) | ecosystem: Environmental > Aquatic > Marine > Neritic zone/Coastal water | place: Helgoland, sampling...
ATTTCGCTCCATGATATCCAAGAGGTAGGCGAGGGAATCCGTGCTGTTCACATTTTCATCTACCAGTAATGCTGCTTCGTTGAATGCATAGAGGACAAGTGGCATTTGATATTCTTGATCCAAGACGACTTCCTTCAAGAAATACTCCCGCGCAAACGTCGTGCTCTCACTGAGGCCCACGGTTGAAAACCGATCCCCCGTGCTGATGAAGCCTTGAAGCTCAACGTCCACATCGTAAGTAGATCGCTTCTTAATCTCATCTCCGCAAAGCTCAAATCCACCATCAGCATCCGCGGTAAATGTCCAAGAATCACCATTGGAACCATTAATTGCTACCGATGCCATCAAAGGATTTCCCGTATCATAATCGTAGACATTGGCTCGAAAACAAAACTTCATGTCGGGCAACGTGAATGAATACAAATCGTCCTTGCCCTTGCCGCCAACACGGCTGGAAGTGAAAATTCCCGCATCTTCATCATCCTTGAAAACGATGCTAAAATCATCAGCGCTGCTATTGAGCGGGTAAGGGGCGGTCTCTGCCTTTTCAAATTTCATAGTGCCTTCAGCAGGCTCGGCAACTAAGATGTCTAACCCGCCCATTATTCCATTGCTCGACGAAAAATATAGCGTTCCATCAAAACGCATGTTTGGGAACATTTCATCCCCGGACGTATTGATGTTCTCACCCATGTTCACCGGCTCTCCGAAAGCATCTTCCTTGCTATCGTAAGAGACATACCAGATATCCTTGCCGCCGTAACCTCCTTCCATGTCGGAAACGAACATCAAAAAATCATTGTCCGCGGTGAAGCTTGGATGCCCTACTTGCGAGCTATCATTCGAATCACGATCAATCAATTCCACCACTTCCGAAGGACCAAACTTCGCCCCCATTGAAGGTGCCCGGTATAAATCACAAGCGAACGATGTTTCTTCATCAGAGATGCACCGCGTGAAATAGATGTTCTTGTATTTCTTGTCAAACGTTACCGTTCCTTCATTGAACTCCGTATTGACAGTTGAGTTCAAAGGCTCCGGTGTGCTCCAACGTCCTTTTTTGTCCTGCGCTGAACGGAACAGGTCCATGTAGCTTTGCCCTGTGATGGGATCCTCTCCTGACCCCGCTGAGCTTTCCCTAGAGGAAGCGAATACGACCTCATCCGATTTTTTGGATGAATAACCCAAACCGTAATCATAACCATCCGAGTTCAAGAGAAGCAGGTTCTCGACGATGTAACGGCTAGAGGGTTCATCCAACTCCAACGCATCATTGTCAGATTGCTCCACCCGGGCATCTGCCACGGCTGCATCTCCTCCATTTTCTTTGTAAGCAATGTACCATTCAATGGCATCATCAAAGGACTGTTGAGAGCGCATGACGTCACCATAGGCCAAGTAAACGCTCGGGTCTTCTGTGCCATAGCGCAAGCCAATCGCTTTGTCATACCATTCTTCGGCCGCTGCTGGTTCCAGCATCATTCGAAAACTCTCGCCCGCCATGAATGCGATACGCCCTTTTTCTTCGATGTCCTTGACTTTCGCATAGGCCTTGATGTATTCCTGGGCGGAAGTGCTGAATGCATCCTTTTCAAATGCCTGATCGGCTTCAGCAGCATAGTCCGTTTGCGCGATCAGCGCTCCGATTGAAAACAAGATGAGCAAACTGGACAAACCAGTTCGGGTACAAAAAGCTTGCAGGTTGTTGTGCATTTCGTATCGATTTAAATCTGTGCTCGAATGTAAGGCAAAGCGAGCATTTCGGTGCAATCTGTTGCAAATAAAGCCGGAAATTTGGTCAAAAAAAGGGCCAGCATCGCGGCCAGCCCTTTCGTGTGTGTAAGATTCACATGCCCCAAGAGGCTGTGGCATTAACGTGTGAACAGGAGCTCCGTGAACTTCGGCAATGGCCACTGAGCGTCATCGACCATCAATTCAAGTTGGGCGCAGTAATCTGCAACGGCCTCCATGCATGGAACGACTTTCTCTGCATAGGCACGAGCTTTTTCCAAGGCATTTTTCGCCCCCTCCGCTCGGTCGTGCACCTCCTCCATTTTCGCGCATGCACCATGCAACTCTTGAATGACGGATCCTGCAGATTGAATCATGGACATCTGGGCTGCAGAGAACTTTGACGCTTCCTTTCCGAGAACCGCGTTCAGCTGCTCCACATTAGTCAGAAGGCCACTTTGGAATCGGATCGCAGCCGGAAGGATTGTGCTACGGCTCATATCCAGAAGAACGCGGTATTCGATTTGACGCTTCAAGATGTAATTCTCCAAATCAACCTCAACACGTGCTCCTAACTCTTGCTTGCTCAAAACACCCATGTTTTCAAACAAGTCTTGCACTTCTTTGCGATTCAACACATTCAATGCTTCTGGCGTGTTGCGCAGGTTAGACAACCCCCGCTTCTTTGCCTCGTCAACCCATTCATCGGAGTACCCATTGCCTTCGAATCGAATGGATTTGCTTTGGGCGATCAATTTTTGCAATTCCTTAAGAATGGCATCATCCTTTTTGTCACCCGATGCAATGCGCTGGTCCACCTCACGCTTGAATGATTGCAATTGGTGAGACACGATGGTGTTCAGAACCGTCATTGAAACAGCACAGTTTGCCGTTGACCCAACGGCTCGCAATTCGAATTTGTTTCCTGTAAAAGCAAAAGGTGACGTTCGATTCCTGTCCGTGTTGTCCAACATGACCTCTGGAATGCGTCCGATTTCGAGCTTCAAAGCGGTTTTGTCTTCGGGTGTCAATTTCCCGGCCTTGATGCTTGTCTCCAAAGCATCCAATAACTCCGACAATTGTGATCCGATGAACGCACTGATGATGGCAGGCGGTGCCTCATTTGCTCCGAGACGATGGTCGTTTCCAACCGATGCAATCGCAGCGCGGACGATATCGGCGTGCTTGTGCAAGGCTGCGAGGGTATTCACAAAGAAGGTCAAGAACCGCAAGTTGGTTTTGGGATTGTTCCCGGGCTTGAGCAAGTTCACTCCTGTGTTTGTTCCCAGCGACCAATTGTTGTGTTTTCCTGAGCCGTTCAAACCAGGGTAAGGCTTTTCGTGCAACAAGAGTTGGAAATTGTGACGACGTGCAACCTGCTCCATCACTTCCATCAACATCAGGTTGTGGTCGTTCGCCAAGTTGGCCTCCTCAAATACCGGCGCGCACTCAAATTGGTTGGGTGCCACCTCGTTGTGCCTCGTGGTCACTGGAATGCCCAACTTGTGCGACTCCAATTCGAACTCCTTCATAAATGCAGTCGCTCGTGCAGGTATGGATCCGAAATAGTGGTCGTCCAGTTGCTGACCTTTTGCCGGAGCAGCGCCAAACAATGCGCGGCCTGTCATCTGCAAATCGGGGCGAGCGGCATACAACGCCTTGTCAACCAAGAAGTATTCTTGCTCCCATCCCAAAGTGGCAACGACCTTGGTGATGTTCTTATCAAAGTACTGGCAAACTGCGGTCGCAGATTCATCAATGCTGGCCAGCGCCTTGAGCATTGGCATTTTGTTATCCAACGCAAAACCCGTGTAACTGATGAAAATCGTAGGGATGCAAAGCGTATTTTCCCAGACAAAGGCAGGAGATGTCGGATCCCACAGCGTGTATCCCCGTGCCTCAAACGTATTGCGAATGCCTCCGTTGGGAAATGAGCTTGCATCCGGCTCTTGCTGAACAAGCAAAGAGCCATCAAATTTTTCGATGACCCGGCCGTCGGAAGTTGGCGTGATAAAGCTGTCGTGCTTTTCAGCTGTTGCTCCTGTCAAAGGCTGAAACCAGTGCGTGTAGTGCGTGGCGCCTCGGGTGATCGCCCACTCCTTCATCGCTGAAGCAACTTGATCTGCAATGTCCCGGCTGATAGAGGTGTGGTTCTCCATCGCATCCTCAATGCTTTCGCATGCCTCATCCGTGAGGTATTGCTTCATCATGGTGAGATTGAATACATTCTCTCCGTAGTAAGCAGAAATCTTGTTGTCCGGACGATGAACGGGACGTGGCGTGCGTTCCAAAACATCCTCCAGTGCTTTTTTTCGTGAAATGCTCATTTGGCTGGTTTTTCTTTGATTCTGCAAATGTACCCCCTTTTTTTAGGGGGTCAACTTAGAAAAAACCAAAATATTATGAACACACCCCCTCTTTTTCTCCTCACCCTCAGGCCAAAAGAAGGTTTTTTACGAAAGATTACTTAATCTGAATCCACTCCGTCCAACGATTGCCCTGCTCATCCGTCACCGTCACAGCGTATGACCCTTGTCGCACGGCAGCGAGATTTAAAACGTTCAATTGACCTTGGACATGGCGGAATGCACCCGACATTACTTCTTGCCCCATGAGGCTGTAGCAGGACCAATTGAGGCGCTGGCCATTCGCAAATCCGCTCAACCTCAATCTGACCTCTCCGTCCGATGGGTTGGGGAATGCGACCATGCCCTGCAAATCTGCCATTGGATTTTCATCCACGGAAACCACATTCGTTTGAAAGAAGAAGGCTTGTGAAATGAATTTTCCGAAATCAGGCTCAAAGTTGATGAAGTTGCCCCCGCTGACTTTTTTCAATCGGGTGTAACCGCTGCCATCAGAATTGGCCCAAAAACTTTGACCATCATCTCCAGAATCATAGATGGTCACTCGATAACACCCTTGATTGAGACCAATGGTATCCCGGTGGGTGAAATTCGGTTCGCTGTAGCTTCGCTCCCAAACTATGTTGCCCTCTGCATCTGTAATTTCAATGGAGGTTTCGTAGGGCACAGCATTCGTCTTTGTCCAAATGATCACGCGGTTGTCATCCAAATCGGGATACGACCAAGTAGGCACCCGGTGGAATCGACTCGATGCGGCGTCATTGCGTGGTTCCTCATCCACTTGGCCATTGGGATTTTGGACTTGCACATCAAACACCAACCATTCTTCATCGTCCCCTTCCCACAAAATAGGATCGTCATAGGCCAATACCACTTCTTCTGTTTCCAAGAAGGCCAGCGCACCTTCCCAGGCGTAAGTCTGGGTCTCACCTCCCTGAACACCGAACGCAATGGTGCATGAGGTCAGCACCTCGGAACCATTGTTCCGAATGACCACCTTCGGAGACTTACAAACAGGATTGAGGCGGGACTCTACCTTCTCATCGGATGGCGCCAAAATCTGAGAAACCTCAACGTCATACTCCATGTTTGGCGGTCCATACGCTACAATTTGTCCTTCAAAACGGTAGTTGCCATCGGGATCGTAGGTGATGTCATAATCTACGGCAAATTCATCTTGTCCCGCCACCACCGGGGTGAGCTCGAACTCTTTCGTGTCCACCGGTGCGCCGGGGCACCATGCCGCCCGATCATAAATCCAGGTTCCGCCTTGCGGATAAAGCGGATTATCTGCACACTCGCGCATGACCTCCCAGCTCCACTGGAGCATACCGTCGACCTCTACAGAGTGCGTATTGTAACAAAATTCAGCGCAATTATTGCCTGAACCGAACCCGTGACCACTGGCGCGGGTTCTCAACTTGAACATCTCCTCACCTTCTTCCGGTACGAATAGGTGGTCTGTGATGTTGTCATCAAACGTGGCCAATCCCTGCTGCCCTTTCCAAAAAGCATCCATGCGCTTCACATCGCGTGGAGGTGTGCCTTCGATGAATGCAAATTTCATGTCCAGCAACTCCTGCCAATTGCCTGCTTGCAATTCTACACTATCCCGCAAAAGGTGGGCAAAATCCGATACGTCAAAAATCCAAGTCCAACCGTCATCATCCAAGGTGAGTCCGATTCCATAAGGCGTAATGAATCGAGCCAACTCATAACGATCAATGACTTCAAAGGCCGGCGAATAAAACTCCAAGGTGTCGTTCATATAATGCACCGCCTCGCCCTCAATGGGATAAGATGCAAGCAACGCACCGTCCGGGGTCTTGGTGGTTTTTATTTGATCTGCGTACCAGCCGTAATCGACTGAAATGGCTTCCACTCCATTTCCTGCAACTGCCCACTCCACAATGCTGGTAGCTGGCAGGCGTTCGGCATGGTCCACCGTCACTGTGCCGGAATTTTCGACTTCTCCGTACCACCACGTTAGGGCGGGTCGCTGGTCATTCGGCATGGCTCCCGGGTTGTAGAATGCTTCTGAGGGAACGTGCTTATTCACAGCAGCGTTTCCGTGCAGAATCAATTCTTCGCCATCCCCTAATGCGCTCAATTCAGAATTGTACTCCATCGTCAGGTCCATTTGGAGGCTATTCCACGCAGGATGTGAAGCATCCACTGGCCCAGCATAATGCGCTGCAATCGTTTCTGCCGTCAATGCCTCCGACCATACACGGAATTCATCCACATCGCCTCGGTAGTCATTTCCTCCATTTCCGTTGCACCCAATGTGAAATCGAACCATTTCTCCAAATGCATTATCCTTATTGGCACCGGTATGCCACAAGGAACCATTCAGGTGGATGGCCATGGTCCCTGCCACGGCGTCTTTGGTAAACGCCCAGTGATTCCAGCGGCCTTCATAATCTTCCGCATTGGCAGCTTGATCGATGCGGTCGTAGCCGCCATCATAACCGGCATCCCAATACACCCGTCCATTGGACCAAGGCAGGTGAATGTTGATCTCCCGCTGATTAGCGGCATTGATTCCCTCGCAAATGCTGTTGTTTTCTGGTTGAAACGCAGCGTTGCCCCGTTGCCAAAATTCAACCGTCACTTCGTTTTGGATGGAATCTATCCAATCCATGGCTACTTCTAAGCGATCGTTGCCGTCAAACGAAACATACGTTCCAGCCGTCCCCGCTTGCCACGTTTTTTGTGGAGCGCTGGTCCCTTCAATGGCACTCCAATCTGCCGATCCCGTTTCACCCGACCAGACACACGTAATGGCCAAGTGACTTGTTCCGTCCCAAGCCAACGGCGCATCCCAAATGAATCTTCCGGGATGCACGGCGTCAAACACTTTCGCGGAAGCTGCGGGTGTTCCGAACAGGAAACCATTCAACGTATCGGCTTCCACCCAATGTGCGCTCCATTGAGCCGCATCGCGCATTTGCAATTCGCTCAATGCCGGAAACTCCAATCCAGCCACCTCCACGTTTTCCCAGCCCCACGCTGCGAGTTCTTCCGCTGTCCAGAGCCATTGCATTTTTCCTCCAGCCCCCCCATTCGAAAGCCAATCCAGTTCGCTCCAATCCGAAGCGCCTTCGGAATCAGCCACTTGTGCTGAAGCCCCCTCTTCTTCCATAGAAAATTCCGGATACATCCACCGCACCGTATCCATTGGCACGCCTCCATCCGGCTCCAAAATCATGGTATCCGATTCAAAAATAAGATCATCAATGAGCCAATGTGGATGCGTGAGCAAATTGCTATCGAGCTCACCTGTGTGGTCGAAAAGGTAGCTGTAAGATAGGTAGTCCCACTCCCCGCAGGCATATCCAAGATTTCCTGCCGTACCGTCCTCAAAGCACTTGAGGTTGTAATACATCAATATTTTCTGGTACGTTGAATCATTGTCGCTCGCGGGAAAGTCAAACCAACGCCGACCTGGACTGTCGTATGCTGTTTCAGGGTTGTTCTGTGCCTCCCATGTATAGGTTTGAACCCACGTGGTGTCGGCTTCTTGAGCGACAGCATCGAAGGCAAAAAACAAAATCGAGAAGGCGAAACAGGTGAGTGCAGTTTTCATGGCGTTGTGGCATACTGAAATGAGACGATGAAGTTACAAAGCCATTGAATTCTTCAAAGGCAAATACAAATAAATCGCTGCAAACTGAAAACGCTAGTGAACGACCCTTCCTGGATATACCTGCAACGCGGCCTCAATGCATTGTACGGCCTTTTGAATTTCATCCAGATGCAATACGTACGCCATACGAACCTCTTGCTTCCCTAATCCCGGGGTGGCATAAAAACCCGAGTTGGGCGCCATCATCACCGTGCTTCCTTCGAATTCAAATGATTCCAAAATCCATTGGCAGAAGGTATCTGCATCATCAATGGGCAATTTTGCGACGGCATAAAAAGCACCTCCGGGAACAGGACAAACCACATTTTCAATGCCATTCAACCCTTGAACAAGGGCGTCGCGTCGTTTTCTGTATTCAGAGCGGACAGCGTCAAAGTATGAGGCATCGGTTTCCAATGCCGCTTCAGCGGCCACTTGCGCCAACGTCGGCGGACTGAGTCGCGCCATGGCAAAACGCATCGCAGCTCGGCGAATTTCCTCGTTTTTGGTGACCATGGCTCCTATGCGCGCTCCACACATGCTGTAACGCTTTGACACACTATCGATTACGATCGCGTGTTCTTCCAAGCCGTCCAAGCTCAGAACACTCGGTGACATGTTTCCATCGTACGTGAACTCCCGATACACCTCATCCGCAAACAAAAACAGATCCCGCTGTTTGACCAAATCCGCGACCGCATGCAACGACTCATCGGCATACTTGGTGCCCGTAGGATTTCCTGGATTGCAAATCAATATGGCCTTGGTTCGATCGGTAATTGCCGCTTCGAAAGCCGCCATTGACGGCAGCGCAAAACCATTTTCAATGGAGGCGGTAACCGGCACGATTTCAATGCCCGCCCAGGCAGCAAAACCGTTGTAATTGGCATAAAACGGCTCTGGGATGATCACCTGATCCCCGGGATTCAAACAGCTCATGAAGGCAAAAACCAACGCTTCAGAGCCACCGGTTGTGACCATGATTTCTTCCGGGGTGACCGCAACACCGACCGTGGCATAATAACGAGACAGGCCATCACGATACGACGCAAAGCCTTCACTGGGACTGTATTCCAGCACCTCACGATTCATGCCACGAATGGCTTCCAATGCTTGTGGTGGGGTTGCGATATCCGGCTGACCGATGTTCAAATGAATGACATGTGTTCCCCGGTCTTTCGCGCCGTTGGCAAAAGAAGCCAGTTTCCGAATGGGACTGTCGGGCATTGTGCGCCCCTTATGAGAAATCTCCGGCATGGTTTCGATTCGAAAAATGGCAAATTTAGAGCTTCCTGGCCATCATTTGATGGGGACCTATTTGCGGGACTTGATACGTCTCGGAAAAGCATTCAAAACCCATCCTTTCATAAAAACCAAAGGCCACTTCGCGCGCGTCGCACCACAACCATTTCACCCCTTGTTCTTGGCACCAGGCGCACGCAAACTCAATGATAGCAGCGCCCGCACCTGCGCCTCGTACTTCGGGTATTGTTCCCATCACACGTAGACGGTAGACGGGATCAGCAGCTGGGAAGGCCTCGGGATGACGCTCACTGCGCTGGTTGAATAACGAACAGACTCCAACCAATTGTTTCTTCTCATCAAACGCTCCAACGTGATAGGCTCCATCGCTGTGATCCACATCAATGACGCATTCTTCTGCGCTGGATTTATGAGGCCAAAGGACCCGAAAACGAACAGAGCGTGTTTCCTCCGCTGCAATGAAAGAAACGGTAAAATTCTTTTTCATGTGAACCATTTTTCCCAATCCCGGCGATCCCGTTTGGTAGGGCGACCCGTTGGACGCAACAGATCACGCTGAGCAGCTCGGATTTCTTCCAATTTTTGCTTTTCTGCTTCAGGCGTTATGTCGCGAGCAAACCCCTCGACCAGGGACGCAGCCATTCTGCTCTTGGGCATGTCCAAAACCTGCCATTCAAAGTAAATTGCACCTTTGCGCACTCGAATGTTCTCGTTGCCCTTCAATTCCTGGGCGGGCTTAACCGCTTTTCCATCCACCGTCACCTTTCCCTCACGGCATTGAGCCGAGGCAATCGAACGGGTCTTGAATACCCGAATGCACCAAAGGAATTTATCGACACGCATGAACCCAAAGATAATTCGGAAGCACCGGACTGGTCATTACAGCTCAATGATCAGGCCAAGGGCAGGCAACACCGATCCAGTGCTCGGATCCAACTCCCTTTGGTCATAGAACCCCGGGTTGCTGACCGAAGGGATCGGAGCGCCCGTGAGCGGATTGCGCACTACGTCCACAAATGTTGGCTGAGGCACAGCTGCACCGGTTGCATTTTGAATCTCAATGAATACGTCGAGCGACCAATTTTCGAAAAACCATTTCTTATCAATGCGAATGTCCAATTGATGGAAGGCACCATTGCGCTCTGTGTTGAGCTGGGAATAATCCAACAATGGCCTGCCATAGTTGTCCCAAGAGGCCATACTCAACGAATTCAAATCCACTGGTGTGTATGGCAATCCACCACTGAAAAGCAGCCGTGCGCCCACCTCCCATCCGCCTTCGAACTTCTTCCCTCCCGTCAAGCTCAAAATGTGCTGGTTGTCCCAACTGCTGGGTGTAAAGCTGCCTGTTGAATCCGCGAACTCACTGCGCACGAATGTGTACGCCATTAAGCCATAAAATCCATTATACAATCGCTGCTGGAGCAGCAATTCGCTGCCATAGGAACGTCCTACCCCAGTGAAAAGAACCGACTCATTGCCCACCACCCCGAAGTCCGCGCCGAGGTTGGCCAGAGGAACACCCAGCGTTTGGCTGATCGGGGCGCCGTCGTAATTCTTCAAAAAGCCCTCCAATGAGGCCACGAAATTTCGCTCGCCTCCTTCCCAACGGAGGCCGGTTACGTAGTGCGTGTTTTGCAGATAACGGGAAGATTCGTCCGCATTCACACGTTCACCGAACTGCTCGAATCCGAGGATGGTATATGCCGGCAATTGAAAGTACCGCCCAACGTTGGCATTCCATGTCCACCCCGGAGCGAACGCATAGGACGCCGATGCTCGGGGTGAAAACTGTTTCAAAGGATTTTTCAATCCTTCCCCCAGTGTCGAGCCGTCCATGCGAAAGCCGGCTGCAACGGACAATCGCTCATCCAAAAGCCGACGACTTCCGGTGGCAAACGCCCCGTATTTGTGTGCCTTGAAATCGGTGGCATAAGCGATGGGAAGCAATCCACCAGTCGCCGGGTCAAAACGAGACTCGTCTGTACGATTGTTGTACTTGACGTATTCATACGCCACGCCGTATGTGGCCTCCCAAGAGTTGTTGCCAAACCATTTGCGCTCCGCTCGGAATTTATTCTCAATTTCTTGAGACAGGTAATCCCTCAGCAGCGGCCGACTTTCATCGTTGTCGAAATGTTTGTATGCCCGGTTGTTGAGCATATTTCGACTCAAAATGAAACTCCACTTGCCGTTGTCCTGGTAACGATCCCAGCGCACGCCTTGTGTGTAATTCCACTGTTCTTGCACATCCAACGCACCCAAAATGGCCAATTGGTCAAGGTAATTGGCCGATGACGTGTCTTCCGCGATGGCGAGGTTCAACTCAAAATTATCGAGGGCTCCGAGGCCGATGACCGTGATGGAATTTTGATCATTGGGGCGCGCCGTCCATTTGAATTGATAATCGTTGTAAATCGGCAGAAAAGGCAACCCGATGGCTTCAAACAAGAATTGGAGGTAGCTCCTTCGCATGCTGAAAATCAAAGAACTGTTCTCACCGGTCGGCCCCTCCAACGTCAACCCCAGGTCACTTGTGCCAACCACCATGTTGGCCGTCCATTCGTCGGTTCGTGCTTCCTTGAAGCTAAATTCCATGACAGAACTCAATGCGTTTCCGCGGGCAGCAGGAAAAGCTCCGGCATAAAAATCAATGTTCTCAACAAGGTCCACGTTGATCATGCCCACCGGACCGCCGCTCGCTCCTTGGGTCGCGAAGTGATTGATGTTCGGAATTTCAATCCCGTCGATGTAAAAACGATTCTCATTGGGAGCTCCCCCTCGGATGACGATGTCATTTCTAAAACTGGGGATCGCCGCCACACCGGGCAAAGTGCGAATGGCTCGGCTGATGTCTCGTCCTCCTCCGGGATTTCGTTTGATCTCATTGGTTCCAAGGGAGCGCACACTGAGCGGTGCTTCAGCCGCATTGGGGCGTCGAGCCCCGACAACTTCCGCCTCGTCAATCTCAATGGTGGAAGGCTTAAGCATGATGTTCACCACAGCCGGCCGCGCTGGAGTCACTTCGATCTCAAATACCGTTTTCGTTTCGTATCCTAAAAAACTTACTTGAATGTTTCGGAGTCCCGGCGCAACGGAACTGAGCTCGTAATTGCCATCGAAATCTGTCGTTGTTCCTACGGTTTCTCCTTGAACGACCACATTTGCAAATGGAATGGGGTCATTCGTCTGCGCATCATTGACACGGCCTCGAATAATGCCCTGTGCATTGAGCTCACAAGCTCCTGCAACAATGAAAAACGCCACCCACGCCAACAATCCAAAATACCTATTCATGACTTCACAACAACCTACGGATGGAATCCGTTCAATGACGCATTGAAAAAAACAGAAACATAAAAGCACGAGCGGCAATTTCGCAGGCACCCAGGGCTTCTAATCCGACGCCAGAAGATTGGCTCCGGATTAACCGTTGAGGTCGAGATCGAGACGTTTTCGCAATTCCTCTACCCTCGGATTTTTCTTGACCATGCCGTCGTAACGCTCCCGATCGGTCATGAATTCCGAACTGATCTCGCTTTTCTCGGTGGCGACCACCTTGATTTCGATGACGAGCTCATCGTTTTGGACCTGGTCTGCGATGAATTGGGAAATATTCAAAAATGCATCCCGCAACTGCTCTTCTTGCAACTTGTTCAATACCCGAATGAGCACATGTCCCTCATCGAGGCCTATGGTCGTTGCGCACAATGTGGAATACAAGTTCAATTGATCCGCCGCTTTGATCATTTCCGCATACGCTTTCCAGGCGGCTTGAATCGCTGGCTCATCAACCGGGCTAGTTCGGATTTTTTCCGCTGCCGTATTCACCACGACAGGCTCCATGCTCTGCAAGGTCTCTGGAGTGGCCAACTTGATTTTTTTCTTCCGGGTTGGACGTGCCACTTCCGCAGTGGCCGGCGGGCTCTGCGGTGCCAATACCAATGCTGGCGTTTCGGACACTTCTTCTTCAACCGGCTGTTCCGCTTTTCTCGGTTCCGGCTCCAACTTCCGTTTCTCGGTTTTAGGAACTTCGGCCATGGTGACCTTGGGCTTTGCAACGGCCCCTTCCTTCCAAGCATTCGAAGCAATTGGATTCAGTTCAGGCTTTTTTTTTTGAGCTTCCTCATGGGAAGCCATCTGCATGAGCGTCAATTCGACTAAGAGTCGTTGGTGATTGCTCGCCTTGTATCGAATGTCCGCCTCATTGACCAAGTCCAAAGCGCGGATCAAAAATCGAATATCAACTGCCGCAGACTGCTTCAAGAACTGCGCCTTCACATCATCTGTCACCTCCATCAATGCCACGGTCGAAGGATCCCTCGCCACGAGGAGATTCCGCAGATGTGCCCCCAAGCCCGTGATAAAATGGTGCGGATCGAAGCCACGAACGATGATTTCATCCAACACCAACAAAGCCGGTGCAATTTCACCCGACTGCGTGGCGTCTACGACATCAAAATACGTTTGTTGATCCAGTACATGCAGGTGCGCGGCGACAGCATCATAGGTCAAATTCTTCCCCGCAAACGCGACCAATTGGTCGAAAATACTGAGGGCATCACGAAGTGCACCATCCGCTTTGACGGCGACAACATGCAGCGCAGAATCCTCCGCTTCAACCCCCTCCTTTTCACAAATTCCCTGCAAGTGATTTACCATGTCAGGCACGGTAATGCGATGAAAATCAAATATTTGGCATCGCGACAAGATGGTGGGAAGGATCTTGTGCTTCTCGGTCGTCGCCAGCACGAAAACGGCATGCGGCGGCGGTTCTTCCAACGTTTTTAGAAATGCATTGAACGCCGCTTGAGAGAGCATGTGCACCTCATCGATGATGTAAACCTTGTACTTTCCTCGTTGGGGAGGAATGCGCACTTGGTCCACAATGGAACGAATATCTTCGACCTTATTGTTCGAGGCCGCATCCAATTCGAACACGTTGAACGCGTAGTCTTCCGCTTCGCTCGCTTCAAAACCGTTGATGGCGCGTGCAAAAATCCGAGCCGAAGTGGTCTTTCCCACCCCACGAGGCCCGCAGAACAAATACGCTTGGGCCATTTGCTCCTGTTCAATGGCTTGCCTTAGCGTCCGCGTGATTCCATCCTGCCCCACCACCGCATCCCAATTTTGAGGGCGATATTTGCGCGCGGAAACCGTGTAAGAAGTGGAAGGTGTTTGTTCCATAATCGAAGGCGAATATCGCACCGATTCGACTCCAAGCCCAAACTCCTTTATGAACACGTTACCCACGATGACAAAACCCTTGGAAGTTAAACTGTTAAACACTAATTTTGCACCCCGTTTAACAAAACCCGTTCTATATGAACCGATACGAAACTGTTTTCATTATGACTCCCGTGCTATCTGCAGACCAGGTAGCGGAAACAGTAGAGAAGTACAAGGCTTACCTCAAAGAGAACAATGCAAAGATTGTTCATGAAGAGTCTTGGGGATTGCGAAAGCTGGCTTACCCGATCCAAAAGAAATCAACTGGTTTTTACCAGCTTTTGGAATTCGAAGCCGACGCATCTGTAATCCTGCCCTTCGAAACTGAGTTCCGGAGAGATGAGCGAATCATTCGCTTTTTGTCCACTCGCATGGACAAATTTCACGTTGATTACGCTGAAAAGCGTAGGAACAAATCCAAAGAGGCGCCAAAAGCTGCCCCTGAAACAACCGAAGAGGCTTAATCCTTAAAGTACAATACCATGGCGGATAAGAACGTACGTTACCTGAATCCCATCAGCATTGACACCCAGAAGGAGAAGTATTGTCGCTTCCAGAAGAAGGGCATTAAGTACATCGACTACAAGGATGCTGACTTCCTTTTGATGCTTTGCAATGAGCAGGGAAAAATTTTACCTCGTCGCTTGACTGGAACTTCATTGAAGTACCAGCGCAAAGTTGGACAGGCCATCAAAAAAGCGCGTCACCTGGCACTTATGCCATATGTGGCGGATAACCTCCGATAACCCCGACGATTATGGAAATCATTTTGACACAAGACGTTGATCGTCTCGGCAGCAAAAACGACACCCTAGACGTCAAAGCTGGGTTTGCTCGCAACTTCCTCATTCCTCAGGGAATGGCAGTCGCGGCTACCCCTTCAGCAAAGAAAGTCGTTGCAGAGGTCATCAAGCAACAATCGCACAAAGCAGTGAAAGCCCTCGAAGAGGCGCAAAAGCTCCAAACCAAACTCGAAGCGCTCTCCATCAAAATCGGTGCGAAAGCAGGCGAAAGCGGAAAAATCTTCGGTTCGGTCAATTCGATTCAGATTGCAGAAGCCATTCAGGCGGGCGGCATCAGCATCGAACGAAAGCACATATCCATTGCGGATGACAGCATCAAAGAGCTGGGTTCTTACGAAGCAACTGTGAAATTGCACAAAGAGATCAACGTTACCATCACTTTTGAGGTGGTCGCTGACTGATTCAAATGCAGTCTCACGCGAAAAAGCCAGGCCGAAGGGTCTGGCTTTTTTCATGGCATAAATTTGCCCCAATTCCATGCATCTGCAACCGCAGCTCCTCGTAACTTTCCGATTGAAATAACCATGGACTTTCGATTACAAAGCGATTATCAGCCTGCTGGCGATCAACCTGAAGCCATCAAACAATTGGTGGAAGGGGTTGAAAATGGAACCAAGCATCAAACCCTGCTCGGAGTCACGGGGTCAGGCAAGACGTTTACGGTTGCCAATGTCATTGCTCAGACCCAACGTCCTACCCTCGTGCTCAGCCATAACAAAACGTTGGCCGCGCAATTGTACAGCGAATTCAAGGAGTTCTTCCCGGACAATTTGGTCGAGTATTTCGTCAGCTACTACGATTACTATCAACCCGAGGCCTATATCGCCACCACGAACACGTACATCGAAAAGGACCTGGCTATCAATGAGGAGATTGAGAAATTGCGTCTCAGCACCACCTCTGCCCTGCTGAGTGGCCGGCGCGATGTCATTGTGGTCGCCTCCATCAGCTGCATTTACGGAATTGGCAATCCAGTGGAATTTCACAAAAGCGTGATTCCACTCAAAGTCGGTCAGAAATGGGGGCGCAACGCTTTCTTGCATACCCTCGTCAGCGGCTTGTACAGCCGAACGCGTGCCGAGTTCAAACGGGGAACCTTCCGCGTTCAGGGGGACACGGTAGATGTATTCTTGGCTTATGCCGATCATGCGCTGCGTATTCAATTCTGGGGGGATGAAATCGAACGGTTGGAAACGATCAATCCCGAAACAGGCGAAAGTTTGATCACGTTTGACGACATCATCATTTACCCTGCAAATCTGTTCGTCGCGAGCAAGTCCACAACCGATCAAGCCGTATGGGAAATCCAGCAGGATCTGGAAAAACAAAAGGCCTTCTTTCAAGAACAGGCGAAATACCTGGAGGCAAAAAGACTCGAAGAGCGGACCCTGTATGACTTGGAGATGATCAAAGAAATCGGATTTTGCAACGGCATTGAAAATTATAGCCGGTATTTCGACCGGCGAAAACCAGGGGAACGGCCCTTTTGCCTCTTGGACTACTTCGCGGATGATTTCCTTCTGGTGGTGGATGAGAGCCACGTGACGGTGCCACAAGTGGGCGCCATGTATGGCGGGGATCGATCGCGCAAAATCAACTTGGTCGATTACGGCTTTCGCCTCCCATCTGCGATGGACAACCGGCCATTGCAATCCGACGAATTCGATGATATCACCCAACAGATTCTGTACGTTTCTGCCACACCGGCAGACCTCGAATTGGAACGGTCCGAAGGCATCATCGTCGAGCAAGTCATCCGACCCACGGGACTCTTGGACCCTCCCATCGAAGTGCGTCCGTGTGAGCACCAGGTGGACGACTTAATTGGGGAGATCCGGATCACGATCGAACAAGGCAACAGAATTCTGGTGACGACACTCACGAAGCGCATGGCAGAAGAACTCACGAAATACCTCGATCGCTTGAGCATTCCGGCGCGTTACATTCACTCGGATGTCAAGACCTTGGACCGTGTGGAGATCATTCGTGAATTGCGCGATGGCGTATTCGATGTGCTCGTCGGGGTGAACCTTCTACGAGAAGGCCTGGACATTCCCGAAGTTTCCCTCGTTGCGATCATGGATGCAGACAAAGAAGGCTTCCTAAGGTCCGACCGCTCCCTGACACAGACAGCCGGACGAGCGGCCCGAAATGTTGAAGGCCGTGTCATTATGTATGCCGACAAAATTACGGACTCAATGAACCGCACAATGGAGGAAACGGAGCGCAGGAGGGAGAAACAAAAGGCTTTCAACACCGAGCATGGAATTGAGCCACAACAAATCAAGAAGCAGAAGAAGACCATCTTCGAGCAAAGCCGCGAATTGGATGACCGGCCCCGGCATATGGTAGCGGAGCAAGACCCCAATGCCTCGAAAAATTTCACCGATCCCGTCTGGCAATCCATGCCATTGGAAGGATTGCAGAAGACAGCAGAAGAAACCAAAAAAAGAATGGAACGCGCGGCCAAAGACTTGGACTTCATGGAGGCTGCGAGGCTGCGTGATGAATTCTTCGCCTTGAAAGATCTCATTGATACCCAATCAAAATCGTGAACGAGAATAAGACCACAGCTGAAGGCTATTCAGCCGCCCAAAAACTACCGGTTCGCGTCGTGCTGGAAAACATCCGATCGGGAATCAATGTGGGTGCATTCTTCCGAAGTGGTGATGCGTTTCGAATCGAAGCCTTGGAACTTTGCGGTTATACTGCAAATCCGCCGCACCGCGATATCCTCAAGAGCGCGCTGGGTTCATCCGAATACGTGCCCTGGCGCAGCCACGATTCGGCCCTCGCTGCGATTGTTTCCCTGCAGCGTGAAGGGTTCAAGGTTGCCGCCATTGAGCAATCCCCTTCAAGCATTGCGCTTCACGACTGGAAACCCGCTCCCGGGGAATCATGGGCTTTTGTCTTTGGAAATGAAGTCCGCGGCGTTGAAAGTGAAACGATTGAGCAGTGTGACACCACCATCGAAATCCCGCAATTCGGCGCCAAACAGAGCCTGAATGTGAGCGTTTGCGGAGGCATCCTGTTATGGGAAGCCGCCCGGAAAATGCAATTTCCCTACTGAGGGTGCTGCGGCAGGGTCAATCGGCGAGGGTGCCGGTCAATTCAATGCCCATCCAGCGCTCCAGTGCATCCCGGATGCTTTCCTTCTGAGCCTCGGTCATATTGCGAATCCTCGCAGTACCGTGGCTCTCTCCCTCGAGAAAGAAATAAAGGGCATCGCGGTCATTATTGGGCGGCATCGCCGTTGCACTCCACGTATCGAGCGCTCCATTGACGTATATGATCTCGTCGCCTTGTGAATCAATCCAATCGTAAACGGATTGGGCCAACGCACCTCCATCATATTCCACGGCCATGCGATTGGGCGTGAAAATCGCCGAAGGGTTGGCATCGGTTCCAAGCGCCCGCAAGGACGCTTTGAACGGTTCTACTTCATACCCATAATATCCAAACTCCGCTGCGCACTGGTAATAATGCGAGGCGTAATTTACCATCCCGTCATCCGAAAAGAAGCCCAAACCGCTGATTTCGAGGAAATGATCAAGAATTACTTCAAGCGACGCGTTTGCCTTTGGCAATTCATCACAATCCGCTCCCCACTGCCAAAATGAAAATGGATACTCCAAAACGGCATATTCAAATGCTTCTTCGAGGGTTAGATAGTCGAACCGATATTCGGCTCCTTTGGCGTGCCATTTCAATCGCAACAAACTCGCGTCATACTCGTCTAAAATACGTCGTTGAATGTCCTGGATCCGTCGCCGGCACTTCCCACTGCCCACTTCATCCAGAAATGCATAAATCCGCTCATCCTCCAAGGAAAGATTGATCGGAGCGACATAAGGAACGCTCGCCACCACATCCTCTGGAAAAAAATAGCGGTAGTAAAGGGTCGTTTGTCCGCCTTTGCTAATGCCCGAAGCGACCCAAGGTGATGGGTATAGCGTTCCCAGCATCGTTCGAATCCGATGCAAATCACGCGTTGCTTGTCGAATATTCAAGTAGCGGTAGTCCATGGAATCCGGCACGCTTTCTCCATAATATCGATGCTCGACGATGACTTGATTCGCTCCAATTGCCTTGGCCAATTCTGTTTCATAATTGCGCCCTCGGTCGTATCCCTCGGTCACGAGCACAACCGGCAGTTCCGCATCGCGATGGGACAAGTAAACCCGCTGATAGAACCAACCTTTTTCGGGATGGTCGTGGTCCAACGGTTGACGAATTTTCAAATTCCACGCTCCTGTGAAGCTCGCAGGCTGAAAGTCAGACCGTTCAAATCGAACGTCGGTCAAATCAAATAGGTATGCCTCCACCGCTGTAGCATCCATCGCCTGCGCATGCAACTGACGAACCGAAGATGACAGACCCAGCAACATGACAAGCAGGAAAGCGGAAGGAAGGACCGAAAGATTGATATTCATGCCCCTAAAGTAGCACCCATCCTATTGAACAAAAAAAGAGCCCCGTATCCGAGGCTCTTTTCAATGCTTTCTTTTCGGTGGGCTTACATGCCCATCTCTCCGCGCATGTCCCGGAATTCGAGATCACGCTCAGCTTTTGCTCGCATGCTTGGATCTTTCGCCAGAGCTTCCGCAAGGTACTTCTTCGCTCCTGCAGCGTCCTTGAGGCGCGCACAGGCAATCGCCATTACGTAGCTCGCAGCGGCACTATCATCGTTGGCGTTTTCCAACGTCTTCTTCGCTGCTGAGGCATCGCCATTCAGCATTTTCGCCAAGGCTACATTTACCGTGCTCTCACGTCCCATATTGGAAATTGCAGAAGGGTAATCGCCCTTTTGGATGAGGATAATTCCTTTGTTGTATCCAACCTCTGGACCTGCTCCAGAAGCTTCATTGAGCAAGGCCATCGCATCGTCGATGTTTCCGTCCTTCCGCGTGATGGCTGCCACGTTATTGAGAACGGCCTTGTTTCGCTTGAGCTCCAGTGCTGCGCTGAACAATTCCCATGCTTGATTCATTCGTCCCATTTGGGCCAAACACCAGCCGGCATTGTTGTGACCTCGGAAATCACCCGCATGCACACGCGCGGTGGCCTGGTATACGGTCAGCTTCTCATTCATATCATCGAACAAGGTGGCTGCATAAAGCAATTCTTCCACCGTCAATGCGTCAGCATTGTTCATGCTCAAGTCCATCAATTCCTCATCGGTGTACCCTTCTACATCGTAGGCGACAGACATTTGGGACCGGCGCAATTGTGGCAGAATGTCCTTCTCAATTTCCTTGTATGTCTTCGCGATGTTACGAATCTCTTCTTCGCGTTTGTTCTTGTCGCTGTACATCTCCAAAACGCGCAAGATCAAATTTTTGTCTTCAATTGAGGAAGCGCTCATCAGGGATTTGAACCCTTTCCAATCCTCCCCTTTGGGAACCAAAGTGAAGAATGCTTCGTCCGCTGTCATTTTTTTGCGCTTCATTTCGCGGGTCAGAGCTTTCGCTGCTGATGACGCACGGTCAGAGGCTAAATCTTCGTTCAACGTGATCTCCCCTTCTGGTGAGGCATATGCTTCAATGGCCGTGCCGGTTAGGGATACACTATCCGCGTCGTTGGCGAGGGCGATGAGTTCCTTCAATGCCTTCCAATCGTCGTCGCGCAATTCACCGGAACGCACGGTAGAAGAGCTCTTGGCATAATTGACCGTTGCTTCTTCTGTGTAGCTCAACACACGCTTAAAATTGTCCTTTGCGAGGATGAAGCGGTCATCTGACTGCACCATGAGGGGGGTGGTGATTACACCCGCACCGATCACGATTGGATCAAAATCCACCGTCTTGCTTCCCTTGGTCCCAGAAATGCGAACCGTTAATTCTCCTGCATCCTCCATGGCCGGATCAAACGGAACAGAAGCTTCATAGGTAAAGGCTTTTCCATTTTCGAATGGAATCACCTTGTAATTGCCCGCGGCTTCTTCCCCTTGGAATCCCTGCGTATCGAAGGAAGCGCTCCCGCCATCCCATGTGAGGACCGGCGTTGCCTCGATACTTACTTTCTTTGCAAAGTACTTCGGCGGAAATTTTCCTTCTATTTTCAATTCCACCTGATCGCCTCGCAAAATGAGTGGCTCCGGTGATGATTCTAGGCCCAAGGCCTCCTTTTCCTTGTCCATGCTGCCTAATCCGGCGCATCCCGCAAAGAAAATCAGGGAAGTAATAATAGCCACTGCGGGCAACTTCCAGGTGTTTACGTTACTCTTCATACTGTATGTTGTGAATCTTCAAATTCTTGACAAAACTACACAATCCGGGGACACCCTCAGCTATTGACAACGCCCATTGATGAGAACTTCCTAATTCGGCGTTCCACACGCTTGTCCGCGTGCATGGGAATCAACTTTGAAAGGTGCTTTTTTATTTCTTTTTTGACCTGCTTGTACATCGCCTCCGGATCGGCATGTGCACCCCCTAAAGGTTCAGGAATGATGCCATCTACGAGTCCCAATGACTGCATGTTTTCACTGGTCAAATTTAAGGCTTCGGCTGCTTCCATCTTGTGTTCCCAATTCCGCCAGAGGATGGAAGAACACGATTCGGGACTGATTACGCTGTACCAGGTGTTTTCCAGCATCAGCACGCGGTCTCCGATTCCTATGCCCAATGCTCCTCCTGAGGCACCCTCTCCGATGATGATGCAAATCACCGGCACCTTCAATTGACACATCTCAATCAAGTTTCGTGCAATCGCTTCTCCCTGACCTCGCTCTTCGGCCTCCAAGCCGGGATAGGCACCAGGTGTATCAATCAAAGTCACAATGGGACGATTGAATTTCTCTGCGAGCTTCATGAGGCGCAAAGCTTTGCGATAGCCCTCCGGATTCGCCATTCCAAAGTTGCGGTATTGCCGCATCTTGGTGTTCACCCCCTTTTGTTGGCCAATGAACATCACACTTTGATCATCGATGAAACCGAATCCTCCGACCATGGCTTTATCATCCTTGACCGTGCGGTCTCCGTGCAATTCCATAAAGCGTCCGTCCGTTATCGCATCGATGTAATTCAAGGTGTATGGCCGGTCGGGGTGGCGGCTGACCTGCACACGCTGCCATGGGGTTAGATCCGAATAGATATTGGCTGTCACTTCTCGGATCTTGGATTCGAGGTCCTCGACCAGATTGGCCATATCGACGTCGCTTGTTTCCTGCAACTCTCGTGCTTGGGTCAGTTGCTCGCGCAACTGTAGAATCGGTTCTTCGAAATCGAGGTAATTCATGCGTTATCTCTTTTCAGTGGCAAATATGCAACAACTTTTCACGGCAAACCGCCATCCTTCAGGACTTTGCCAACAATTCACTCACCATGGATCGGATTGCCTTTCCCCGGTGGCTTCGTTCATTTTTAGCGGCAGCTGACATTTCGGCGAATGTAACGGTCTCCCCTTCCGGAGAAAAAACAGGATCGTAACCAAATCCTTCGGCCCCACTTTGTTTCCGAACGATGCTTCCTTCACAGACCCCTTCTATGTATTCCACCAGTCCCCCTCGAATGAGACAGATCACGGTGCGAAAGCGCGCGGTACGATCCTCCCCATCCGTATCCGCTAACGCCCCAAGCAATTTGGACATATTCGCCTGTGCATCCGCATTTTCTCCCGCATAACGAGCCGTTCGCACCCCAGGCGCCCCCGCCAGCGCATCGACCTCCAAACCTGTATCATCCGCAAAGCAGTCCAACCCATACTCGCGATGCACATGCTGCGCCTTGAGGAAAGCATTGCCCTTGAGGTCCGTTGCCGTCTCAGGAATCTCCTCGTGGCACCCGATGTCGGAGAGCGTCTGGATGCGGTATGCGCCGCTCAACATATTCTGGACTTCGCGAGCCTTGTTGGCATTGTGCGTTGCAAAAACAAGCACCGGCAATTCGGTGGAATCGGATTCATTCATGGCAGCGAAATTAAACACGGATCAAGGCCTGAGCCATTTTCCAGACCCGGTTTGTTTGAGCTCCTTCCATTCGATGCGTTTTGGGGAATGATGAGGAGGCAAATGGCGTTTGGCCCATGCAGTCCATTCCGCTTCCAATTGAGAAGCATTTGCGGGTGGTGCCGTCGCGTGCACGCGCAGGACCAGTTGCGTGCCCCAAGTGGCATGGTACTCGCCATAGACTTTGAAGGGCCCCGTTATCAGTGAAGCAAGTGCCCTTTCAATTTGTGCGGGATGAATCTTGATTCCGCCTGAGTTGATCACATCATCCCGTCGGCCCAACCATTCGAACGCATTGGCCCCGATCACTTTCACGGCATCATTTGTTTTCAAATGCTTCCCATTGGGAAAGACAATTTCCAACACCGAGTCCTCCGTTTGCACCACTTCAAAGCCTTCTAAGCATTGAAAGGCAGCTTCTTGAATGGGTGCCAATTGACGCACGGCAAAGTGACTAATCGTCTCGGTCATTCCGAACGATTCAAAAACCTTTGGACCCACTGGCATCTGTTGAATAAGGGAATCATCAACTGCACTTCCACCGAGCAAAACCGTTCCTAGTTGCTCCCAAGCCTTGGGTCGATGCTCAACAAGCGCGGCGGCCTGCGCTGGAGTCATGGCTATAAAGTCGCACGGGACAACCCCTTCGGGAAGCGCGCCGGGGCGTTCTATTTTGATGTCCCATCCTCCCACCAGTGCGCGGATGAGCATCATCTTTCCACCAATAAAGCGCGCGGGCAAGACCAAAACCGCTTGGGTTCCTGGAAGCAGCTTAAAAAAACGGATGGTCCGTTCGGCGCTTTCAACCATGTCTTTTTTGGCGTGTACGATGGGCTTGGGTGCGCCTGTAGAACCCGAAGTCAATGAAGTCATTTCAGCTCCTTCTGACCACCAATCTGTGAGCACTTGTACGACCTCTCGCTCCCATGCTTGCGTGCACGATTCCTTGAGCGATGTCAGCTTGTCTTTTTGCAATGGCCACCACTGACCAGCGATATGTATTCGCGGCCTCATGAAACCGAACGGACTTCAGGTGCTTCCCAATTTTGGACGCCGCGAGTGCTTAAATAGCCCTCGCTCACTTCCAAAGGAGCTGGTATGTTATTGGTGAACAAGCCACCGGTTCCCAGCCCTTGCGGCAACAATGGCGCATGCGATTGAATGCCGTTGGCCGTCCATTGTGCAATTGCGTTCAATCCCATATTGGTCTCCAATGCTGAGGTAACCCACCAGCCCATGTCCCGCTGTTCCGCTTGTTGAATCCAATGCTGCGATGCCGCGAAACCGCCCAAAAGGCTTGGTTTTAGCACCAAAAAATCAGGGTCGATCGCATCGAGTAAAGCTCCCTGCGCTTCCACAGGAACGCCAATCAAAGACTCATCCAAAGCGATAGGAACTGGACTCACCTTGCAGAGTTCTGCCAATCCACGTTTGTCGCTTGGATGAAGCGGTTGTTCAATGCTGTGCAAGCCAATCTCAGCCAGCGACTCCAATTTCTTGAGCGGAGTCCAACCTGATTCCGGCTGCGAGAAGGCGCCATTGGCATCGACTCGAAAGGTCACTTCGGGTGCGATCGCGCGCAAGGCGCGCATCCATTCCAATTCTTGTTCGAACGGCATGCTACCCACTTTGGCCTTCAGGGTTTTAAAACCAGACTTGAGCAAGGTTGCTGCTTGATCCAATAATCCCTTAGGATCATCCATCCACATCAAGCCATTGATTTCAATTCGGGATTGCCCTTGTGCAAAAGAACCATCGAATGGGACAAAGGACTGTCGGGTTTTCAAATCGGCTAAGGCCATTTCAATGGCAAAGCGCAGGGCGGGCAAGGCGAGCGGAACCTCTTCGAACACCACCTCACGCCGTTGCTGAATGTCAAGCAGGTGGGCTTCGATTTCAGCAGGCTCGTCCATGCTTAATCCTGGAATGATGCTGCATTCCCCCCAACCGCATGCACCGGTGACGTCTCGCAATCGAATGAGCCAAGACGGCTTGGTCAACAAGGTGCCTCGGGAGGTCTTGGCAGGCTTCTTGAATTTCATTTCAAAACGAACCCATTGCACATCGATGCCTGCCTTTCTCATGACACAGCGAGTCCCGTTTGTGCCATGAGCAGGAATAAAGCGGCTACGGCCGATGAAAGCGCAACGCGCTTCAATTCAGGATCCAAATCCTCTGGGCTTGAAACGTTGAACACCCGAAAGACGTGTGCCAGATGCACCGCATTCAACACAGCAATCCACCCCATGCCCCGCCATTCTCCGGGATGCAAAACCAACGCGTACAACCACCAGGAGCACCATCCCACAGCAAACAAGATGAGGTGGTATCGCCTGGCCCACGTCAAACCGTTGCGCACCACAAGGGTGTTTTTTCCCGCAATGGCGTCCGAGGCATGATCCCGCATATTGTTCAAATTCAAGACTGCGACGGACATCGTTCCTGACCAAGTTGCCGGCAACAGCCACTCGTAGTTCCATTGATGGGAAAGCAATGCAGCGGTGCCCAACACCCCAATCCAACCAAAAAACAAAAAAACCATGGCGTCTCCATGCCCTTTGTAACCGTATGGACTCTTGCCTGCTGTGTAGCGAAATGCGGCAGCGATGGCCGCAACGCCGAGCACCAAGAAAAGCAACGCTGGCAGTAGAAGTCCCGCTTCGAAAAAGGCCAGGGACAAGGCAACAAGACCACTCAGAAAGGCCAAAACCGCGATTCCAAGGACCGCCTTTTTCATGGCCACAGGCGTAATTCTGCCTGAAGCAACGGCCCGATCCTGGCGACTCGAATCATCCGCTCCGTTTTCAAAGTCCCCCCAGTCGTTCGCCCAATTGGACAGAATCTGCAATAAAATGACCGTGACTAAAATGGAAGAAAAAACCACCCAGAATTGGGTTCTGAGCAATTCGGATTGCTGGACGTACCCATGGCTGACCGCCGCCCCGACTAAGACGCATGACGCTGCCAAGGGCAGCGTGCGCAAACGAGAAGCTTGTATCCAATCCCGAACCGCCATGACCCGTGATCAAGGAAATTTTGGGAACTTCTGAAAATCAGGATCGCGCTTCTCAAGGAATGCATTTTTGCCCTCCTGCGCCTCTTCCATCAAATAGTACATCAACGTCGCATCTCCGGCAAATTCCATGAGTCCGCGTTGACCATCGAGTTCTGCATTCAATCCCCGTTTAATCATTCGCAACGCGAATGGTGAACGCTTCAACATGGTTGCACACCACTTCATTGTGGTGTTTTCGAGCTCTGCCAGCGGCACGACGGTATTGACCATTCCCATCTGTTCGGCCTCCGCTGCGGAATACTGCTCACAAAGGAACCAAATTTCGCGTGCCTTTTTTTGGCCGACGTGGCGAGCGAGGTAGCTCGAACCAAACCCCGCATCAAAGCTGCCAACCTTGGGACCCGTTTGACCGAAAATGGCATTCTCCGAAGCGATGGTCAAGTCACACACGACATGCAGAACATGGCCACCACCGATGGCATATCCGTTGACCATGGCCACAACGGGCTTGGGCAATGCGCGAATTTCCTTGTGCAAATCAAGCACGTTGAGCCGAGGCACGCCGTCACCTCCAATATAACCGCCAACGCCTTTGACATTTTGATCGCCGCCGCTGCAAAAGGCTTTTTCTCCCTCACCGGTCAGAACGACGACTCCTATGTCCGTTCGCTCGCGGCAGATGTTCATTGCATCCAGCATTTCGATGTTGGTCTCCGGTCGGAATGCATTGTAAACCTGAGGGCGGTTGATGGTGATTTTGGCCACCTGATCACAGTATTCAAATCGAATGTCCTCGTATTCCTTAATGGATTCCCAAATTCTCTGCGCCATGTTCTTTTGAATTCTAAGTTGAACTACGTTTTCATTTTGAAGCCCCCCCCGCTCGGAGCGCTTGGAGAAAGCCTGCCGAATCTTTGCCGCTTGTTTTCAATTCTAACAAGGATGGGCCCGCGATGTTGCACCACAAAGGAAATGATTCTTCAAATTCACTCCAATTTTTAGCGGAGCCATAGGCGAGCCCAAGCTGAAGGGCGCTTCCCTTCATGTTTTCCGCAAAAGGTGCTTCGAAATATTGCTCCAGTACCTCCTCTTTTTCCGGCCCGTCGATCCAACGGAAAATATTCCCTCCACCGTTATTGATGACAATCACCTTGAGGTTCGCGGGCTTTGGCTCCACAGCGAGTCCATTCGCATCATACAACCAAGCCGCGTCTCCCGTCAGCAAAACAACCGGTCGATTGGGATTGGCCAAGGCATCCCCTACTGCCGTGCTCAAGCAACCGTCAATGCCGGCAGCTCCTCGGTTGGCGTGCAAGGCGCGATCTCCCCAATCGAACCATTGGGCATAGCGCGCCGATGTAGAATTGGCAAAATGCACCGAAGTTTTATCATCAAGTGCCACAGAAAGCCGGTGGTAAATGTGCCAATCGGTCCATTGGTTCGGCCACTCCGCCGCCATTTTGGCAACGCTTGCCGCCCGCCGATCAGCCGCTACATTCCATTGGCCTGCATGCGCATTGAATCCGGGCATCGCCTGCACAAGTTGCGCCAGCCCTCTGGCAGCCGAAATATTCCACGATCCGACTTTTGCATTGAACATGTCCCAATCGTGCACTTCATTTCCGATGTGCCAATGCGGTGCTTTCCAATCAACCAATTGCGCCCGCCACTTCTTGTCCATTGGAGGAAGACCACAGGTAATGATTGCATCGGGCTGAAAGTCATCCCCGTCTTTCTCATTCCAAGCATTGAGCATCGCCGACGCAGACGTTTCTGCATTCATCGAAGGAATTGGACCGAAGGCATTGGCAAAAACAGCGGCCCGCTCCATCAAAGCGGACAACGATTCATCCGAGCGCAAAAATGCGGGAACAGCTCCCAGTAAGACCAATACTTTCGGATCATGGCAACTCAGTTGATCAACCAGCTCTTCAGGCATGGCCTGGTCCGCTTCAACCGCCGCGTTGACTTCAACTAATGCCTTTGCCGAATTTTCAGTCATGCCATAAAGCGGTTCATCAAAGGGCACATTGACATGAACCGGGCCGCGCTGGGCTTGAAGCCAAGCTTCAGTGGCCGCTCCGCGCAATTCCGCCGGTGACATGACCTGCTCGTCCAATTCAAGTGAACAGACGACATGGGATTCAAACGCATGCGATTGGACCACCATTTGACCCGGCCCCATGTGCCGCTTGGAAATTGGACGATCCGCCGTGACGCTGATCAAGGGCACCCCCATATAAAACGCCTCCGCCATTGCCGAGCCGTGGTTGAGCGCAGCGGTCCCCGAAGTGGTAATCGCACAGGCCGGCAATCCCGATTGCAACGCCATCCCGAGCGCGATGTGCGCCGCGCTACGCTCGTCGAGGGCCACCGTGATTTCCAACCCCAACGCATCCGCTGCGAGCACGAGCGGAGCACTTCGTGAACCTGGGGAAACGACCATGCGTTTCAACCCCAATGATTGCCAGGTAGAAATAAGCTCATGGGCTCCTGGATGATCCGTCGTCCTCATGGCGCGAAAATAAGGCGGTTTGGAACGGTTAACGATTCAAGGTGGTGCGAATCGTTTCAATTTTTGCCCGTGTCTCCTCCCATTCTTCCCATGCATCAGAGCCGCTTACAATTCCACCGCCGGCAAACAAGCGGAATCCGTCCGAAAAACAGGCCATGCAACGCAAATTGACATAAAAAATGGATGTGTCCGCCTCGCTCCACCCCAGAAAACCCGTGTAATATTCACGCTCCTCGCGTTCATGGTCAGCAATGAATTTCAAGGCCGTTACTCGCGGTGTTCCGCCAACGGCTGGGGTCGGATGCAGCTCTTGCAACCACGTGGATTCGTCCGCTTTCGAGGAGAATAAAATTTGGGATTCCAAGTGTTTGATGGATCCATAATTGCGGTCTTGCGCGCTACGCTGATCGACGTTCGTTGCTCCTGCCGCTTTGAGACGACCTGTGATAAAATCCGTCACCATCTCTTGCTCCCGATACTCCTTTTCCGTCCAAGAGGCGTTTAAGTCCAATTTTGTACCCGCCAAGGAAACCGTCTCAAAGGCATCGCCCGTGCGCTTGAGCAAAAGTTCGGGCGATGCGCCAAGCCAGACGCCCGCCTCTGGATGTGCGAGCAGGTACACCATCGCATCCGGATACATCTGGCATTTCGATTCGAATACCGCTTCAGGACCGAGCGATGTGGTCCAAAATTCCGAACGACTGAGAACCACTTTTTCCAATTCACCCCGATCGATGGCGGCCAAGGCCGCATCCACCGCCTCAATGTGATTGGCCTGCATTGATCCCTTTTTGGTAGGTGAATCCTGCAAATGCAACGTACCCTTTTGAGGAGACGAAACACGGCGTTTGTTGCCACGGATCCTTAGTTGAGGAGCGCCTGGTGACGGAGTGAACGGAGAAAATTGAAATTCCGTTTCGCCTTCATCGTCGGCCTCCAACGTCCAGATTTCATCCGCAGCCGAACCGGGCATTTTCCACCACAATCGAAACGCACTGGAAGCTTTACTCATCCTTCTTTCTCAGCAGACGCTGAGTCATTCTTTTGGGGGTGAGCGATGATCATCACCGTCAGTCGACTCGTACAAACCAATCGCTCCTTGTCATCTTTAATCTCAATGGTCCAAACGTGCATCTTCCCTCCACGGTGAATCAGGTTCGCCTCGCCATGCACCCATCCTGACCGGACCCCGCGTAAGTGGTTCGCATTGACCTCAACGCCAACCGCGGCCTTGCCTTGATCAGCGACTAGAAAATGTGAGCCTACTGAACCGAGCGTTTCCGCTAAAACCACGCTCGCTCCGCCATGAAGCAAACCATACGGCTGATGGGTTCTCGCATCTACAGGCATTCGTCCGGTGACCCGCTCTGCCTCAACGGTGAGCACTTCCAAACCAATGGCGTCTGCAATTGTTGGTACTTCGTTCAGATTTTCCTTCTCCATGAAATCATTTTCGTCCGAAATTTACGCCATGCACGACTCATCTCCACCTCAACCGCGAATCCTATTGGCGGAAGACGACCTGACATTGCGCCGAACAGTCAAACTCAATTTTGAACGAGAAGGTTGGTTTGTCATCGAAGCAGAAAACGGAAAAGAAGCACTGCAACTGGCAAAGGAGAATCACATCGACGCTGCTGTGCTCGATGTCATGATGCCCAAGATGGATGGCCTTGAAGTTTGCCAGGCACTGCGCGTGGAAGGTTCCGATTTGCCGGTGTTATTCCTGACGGCCAAGAACGAAGGCACAGATCGTGTCGAGGGATTAAAGGCCGGCGGGGATGATTACCTTGGCAAACCGTTCCACTTGGAAGAACTGTTGTTACGTGTAAAGCGTTTGGTTCGCCTCAATGGACCGGCTTCTGAGTCCGTAGCGTCTGTTTACCGTTTCGGAACGGAATGTTCCATCGACTTTGACGCCTATCAGATCACCACACGGGACGGAGAAATCAAGCGTATCACCAAGCGGGAGGCGAGCTTGCTCAGGCTCCTCATCTCGCGTGCGAACCAAGTGGTCAGCCGGGAGGAAATCCTCAAAATTGTCTGGGGCTATTCAGCCCTTCCCAAAACAAGGACCATTGACAACTTCATCGTTGCGTTTCGGAAATACTTTGAATCCAATCCCAAAAAGCCGGAACACTTCACTTCCGTGCGCGGCGTTGGCTACCGATTTCTTGTTGACTAAAAAAAAATAACTCCAAAAGGCAACCCTTGATGTTTATCCTCGTCTTAAAGGCATAACACGGTCTGAGAATACTGTGTTGGTTTCAATTTCTTGCAGGTTATAAAGAGGGACTCGAAGGAGTTCCTCTTTTTCTTTTTAGTCGATTTTACTGCATTTGCAGCCGCGACGCCTTCACCGCAGCGAAGCTCATTTTACTTTCACGTAGACCACCGATTTCGTCTCAAAAAATGGGGAATCGAACCACTGCGCGATGGGGATTACCTCCGTGGTTTGCACCACTTCACCCAATTCTTCTTTCAAATCACCTCCTTTCAAGGCCAAAACACCATTGGGCCAAGGATTCAAAGACCTTCCGCTGATTTGGTTGATGATCCAAGGCAAAAACCGATCCATTCGGGTGACCGCGCGGCTCACAATGAAATCAAATTGACCCGTAATTTCCTCGGCACGGCCGTGGTGCATGGTGACATTTTTCAGTCCCAGTGCGTGAACCACTGCACCGACAACTTTCATTTTCTTGCCAATGCTGTCGCACAAAGTAAATTCGACATCCGGGCAGGCAATTGCGAGCGGTATGCCCGGAAAACCTCCGCCGGTCCCCACATCCAATACACGGCTGCCAGGGGCAAATCGCATGGCATTGAAAATCGCCAGGCTGTGCAGGACGTGCCTTTCCTCAAACGAATCCATGTCCTTTCTCGAAATAACGTTGATGGCCGAATTCCACTCTTCGTAGAGCGGCCGCAATCGGCTGAGTTGTTCTTGGGCCTCTTCCGGCAAGTCGGGCACAAGTTGGGCGTAGTCCATCATCAGATGGTCTCCCGTACACCGCCCAAAACACGCTCTAAAATGTCCCTTGCTCGGAACAATTGTGCTTTGACGGTGCCCAAAGGCAATCCGAGCTCGTCAGAAATTTCATCGTAGCTCTTCTCTTCGAAATATCGCATTTCAACCAAGCGACGGTACTTCGGCTTCAATTCACCAACTACATCGTGCATGCGCTCTTTCCGTTCTTTTTTCTCGAGGGATTCAAAGGGATCTAAACCACCATCGGCCACATGAATTTCCATGGAATCGCCGTCCTCATTCCGAAACCCTTGGTCCAACGAAAGTGCCTTGATGCGTTTCTTGCGAATGAAATCAATGGTGTGATTCGAGCCGATCTTGAAGAGCCAAGTGGAGAACGCGTAAGCAGGTGTGTACTGCTCAAGGCGTTGAAACGCCTTGCTGAAGGTCTCAATGGTCAAATCATCTGCATCGTCCGAACTGAATACCATCTTGTTGATCATGTGAAAGATCGAGTCGCGGTAGCGCTGCATGAGTTCTGCATACGCTTTTTCATCCTTTTCCTTGGTAGCACGCAAAACCAGCGCATAGTCATAGCGGGCTTTGTCAGACAAATTTGGGTTCACATCCATGGGCATGAAATGGGCGGTCAAACAGTTGGTGAGTCGCCGCAACTGCTTACCACTGATCCCGGGAAGGAATGACGGCCATGGTGATGGCCATCATCCAAGTCCAGCCGGTTCCGAACGGTTGAAGCCAACCGTAATGGGACCAATGATCAGGGGCTTGGCACGCTTTGGCGATTGACCGAAAGGTAAGGACCGCAGCGAGCCATGCAGACCCCAGTCCGAAACCGAGTATCCATAGAACAATGTGCAAAACCCAACCCTGTGATCCGCTAGTGAGCGCCAAAGTTCCAAACGCCAGCCAAAGCAGTGTCAAAAGCTGCGGAAACAACAGGCGCAACCGATCCATTCGCGCATAACGCGGGGCCGTCGACCAATGCCTGCGCTTTTGATTCACCCATCGCATGGAAGTCTGGGGAAGTCCAGAATCCACCTGTGCCTCGCGATCGATGAGCGTGCGGACCCGGCAATCGGTCAAAGCCACCAACCGCTGAACCGCTAAATCATCGTCGCCAGATGCGAGGTCTTGATGTGCTTCAAAACCCGGATGCACCGCTGCACGCATGGCCATGTTTCGCCCTACTCCCATGTATGGACTTCCAAGCTCAGCCCAGCCTGCATAGCTTCTGGCAATCCGCAACGCATCCCATGCTTGCAACGCCCCGAGCATACCGGAGCCGCGCTCTGTTCGCGGCAAACTCAGGCCTAGGATCAAATCTTCCCCGCATTCCAAAGGTTCCACCATTCGCTTCAACCAGGCATTGCTTGCAGGCAAGCAGTCTGCATCGGTAAAAACCAGCGCAGTGCCTTTGGCGTGTTGCACTGCCAAGGCCAGGGCCTCCTTTTTCCCCGGGCGCGTATTGCCAAGCTGAAAAGTGCGCAGTTCAAATGAGGAATCATGGATTGCGCGAAAAGATTCCAATTCCTGCCAGGTGCCATCCGTCGAATCGTCATCCACGACGACAACCTCCCAATTCCCTTCGAAATTTTGCTTTTCAATTGCCTTGAGGAGGCCGCCGATGTGCTGTTCACCATTCCGCACGCACACCAAAACACTTGCCCGGGTGCTCGGAGGAATCAGCGCATCAACTCTTCCGGCGACTTGCTCGTCTCCCTGTTTTTTGGCGCTCCTGCGAAAAGCGGCAGCCAGCATGATTTCGTGGACCATCCACCCACCAATGCTCAACGCAAATCCGACGAGGAACAGGAAGATGGTTGGCTCCATATCAATCGGTTTGCGCCGCCATTCAGCGGTATTCGTAAATCAATTCTTGCCCATCCAAGACAATGACGGTAATGCCGTGCGGACTTCTGCGGTAAGGAACAAGGTCAAATGCAATGGTTTTCGTGAACAGTGCGCGGCAATTGTCTCCATTGGCGTCGTGCGAAATGGACAGCAATTGTTTGGGCGGCAAGCTCTTCAACATCGGTCCGGCGTCTAACGCAAAAACGTGTTCCTTGCAGCCTCCCCCATATCGGACGTCAAGCATCATTGAATCCCCTTCAATACGGGCTCCCAAAAGATCAAACGGATCAGGAGCACCGGAACTTACTTGGGCTTCCTTGCTCGCCGACTGGGAATCTTTAACGGTAGCAGTTCGTTGACACGATGCAACGAGCAGCGGAAGAACCAAAGCCAAGAGCAATCCGCTCCATCCGTTTCGGAATCGCGCGGTGTCTCCCCGCATCATTTGATATCAATTCCATAAGGAAGACGCGCTTGAATGCGGTCTTTGGATTCCACCATTCGCTTCACAGAAAGCCACTGGCGCCATTGTTCTTCGGGAATACCCGCCTTGACCAATGCCTCTCCCAACATTTCTGCTCCTGCCAAGTCTTCCACAAAAGCCTGAAGCGGATCCATGGCTTCGGGCAAGAACACAATTTCATCTTCATCCAACGAATCCAGTCCAGCGCGCGCCGCGGCATCGGCAATTGCCGATTCCAAATCTCCCAATTCGTCGACCAAACCAATTTCCAATGCATCCTCTCCGGTCCAGACGCGGCCCCGAGCAATGGCATCAACATCTTCAAATGTCATGCCCCTCCCGTCTGCGACAATGCTGACAAAATCCTCATAAATATTTGTGATTGAGGCATTCATGGCCTCCCGTTGGACGGGATCCAATTGCGCATCCAATCCAATGCCCGCATGGTTATGCGTCTTCACATCATCAAATGCGAGTCCCATTTTGTCCTTCATCAATTCCTCAGCATAGGGCAACATGCCAAAGACTCCAATGGATCCTGTGATGGTTGTAGGGTTCGCAAAAATTCGATCTGCACCCGCCGAAATGTAATACCCTCCGGATGCAGCGTAATCCCCCATGCTCACGACCAACGTCTTCCCGGCTTCTTTCAAAAGTTCTGTTTCACGCCAGATGATGTCGCTGGCCAATGCCGACCCTCCAGGACTGCTAACACGCAAAACCACGGCCTTGACATCCGGTGCAAGCCGCGCTTGCCGCAGCGCTTTTGACAGCGTCACGGAACCAATGGACTGATCATCGCCATCCCCCATGTTAATTCCACCGACCGCATAGATCACCGCCAAGGAACCTCCTAGCTCTTCTTCCTCTTCTTTTTCACCGTAATCGTTTTCGAACAACGAACCAAGAAAACCACCTTCCATGCTGAGCTCCAATCCCCCCAACCCCGATGGGTTCAAATAGTCCGAGAAGTCCACGTAAATAGGATCTTCTCCATCGAGGCGTTCTTTGATGCGCTCTTTCAATTCATCCTCGTACAACAATCCATCAAACAAGTCCCATTCCACTGCGTCCTCGGCTGTGCGCAATGCAATGTTCTCTGCAATTTCATCCAGCACTGACTCCTCAACGCCTCTTCCCTGCGCAATTCCACCGCTCGTTTGCCTCCAAATTCCATCCAACAGTGCATTCAATTGCACGCGGTTGGCAGCGCTCATACTCTTGCGTGTGAACGGTTCAACTGCGCTCTTGAATTCATTGTCTGGGCCCCGAAGCACGGTCATGCCTACCCCAAGCTTTTCAAGCATTCCTGTGTAGTAGGTTGTTTGGAGTCGCATGCCCGAAAAATCTGCATAGCCATTGGGGTGCAAGTACAACTCGTCTGCGGAAGCCGTGAGGTACATCCCGCCCATGGAGGCCATTTCTCCCCAACCAATGACCCACTTGCCCGACTCCTGAAACCGATCAATCGCATTGCGCAAATCAAGCATGGTCGACGGAGCCGCTGCAGCGCCATCCAAATCCATGTAAATCCCTTCTACGTCATCGTCTTCCGCTGCCCGCTCAAGTCCCTTGACAATGTCCCGCAATCCCAAGGTCGAATTGGCTTCAAATCCCCCCAAAGAAAAATTCGCATTCTGCGTTGAACGCTCTGTAATTGAACCGCTCAAATCCATTCGCAGCACGGTGTTCTTTTTGCTCACCGGCTCAACATTCTCTGGTTCCGCATCACTGAATGCAGAGACAATTCCACCGATGAAAATTCCAACGAACAACACCGAGAACAACGCACCTGAAACGATAAATGCAAGGGAAGCTCCTACAAAGGAGGAAGCTACATTTTTGAAAAATGACATATACAGAAAATTTTAGGGTACGAAGTTAGCAATCCAAGGGCAGTCACAATCATCAGCACCCTCCTTTGTTGCATCTTTGCAACGCGTTCGAGGCAACAAAAATGCCCGCTTGAAATAGGCATTGCTCCCCTTGAAGCGAAAATTTGACAATCGTCTTAAATGAAGACCACGTGAACACCTTATGCGCCATTGGCATCGGAAGCAATCAGGGCGAACGCCACGGCTTGCTCAAACGTGCCACACAGTTGCTCAAAACGCAGTGGAAACATCCCTTTCAGGAATCGAGTGTTTATGAAACTGCGGCCTGGGGAATGCCCGAGGGAACCCCTTCATTTTTGAACCAAGTGCTTCTCTTCGAATGGTCGGAGGCCCCCGATGCAGAGCAGGTATTGGAGGTTCTCCTCGACGTCGAATTGGCATTGGGTCGGCAGCGCAATGCGCGTACCAGCGCTGCTTACGAATCGCGCACCATAGACCTGGACCTGCTGTTTCTGGGCGACCAAATCTCATCCTCCGATCGACTCGATTTGCCGCATCCACGGATGACCCAGCGCAAATTTGTACTCGAACCTCTGAATGAATTGTGCCCCCATTTCATCTTGCACCCGTGGGGGAAATCCATCCATGATTTATGGCTGGCGTGCGAAGATGAAACACCCATTCGCATGTACCTTGCTGCTCCTAAAGGATGAAATCACCTTACGCATACATCGCCATCGAAGGCAATATTGGGGCTGGAAAAACAACCTTTGCGAATTGGCTCGCTCGGCATTTGAACTGTGACTTGATCGAAGAGCAATTCCAAGAAAACCCTTTCTTGGAAAAATTTTATGACGATTCGGAACGCTATGCGCTCAGTGTGGAGTTGACATTCGTCAGTGACCGGTACCGGCAATTGCGGGAGCGACTGGGATCGCGCAATCTCTTTCGTCAAGTTTTGGTTGCGGATTATGCCTTCGTGAAAAGCATGATTTTTGCCAAAGCCAACCTTCCTGCAGAAGAGTTTAAGCTTTTCCGCACCATGTACAAGTTGATGGAAGCCCAGGTGGCACAACCAGAAGTTGTGGTCATTTTGGATCCGAAGCCCGAAAAGATTCGGCACCAAATTGAAAAACGAGGCCGCTCCTATGAGCAAGACATGCCCCAGGATTACCTCGACAAAATCGCGCATCATTACAAGCAACATTACCGCTACGCGCGAGGCTCTCGGATTCTTTGGATTGACACGACCGACCTGGATATTGTTTCAAACCCCAAGGATGCAGAACGATTGGCAGCGCTTGTATTGGAGCCTCGAAAGCCGGGTGTTTATTCAATGAAAGCATAGCGACGAGACGTTCCATATCTTGTGCGCATGCGCAGAATGGATTTCCTTCGAATGAGTGGCTTGCTCGGGATGAGTGGCCTCTTCAGTTCTTTTGCAGCCCGCTCGGGCAATGCTGAACCCGAATCGCTCGATGCAGCGATGAAAGAAAAAATCAAGGTGGCCGGCCTCAACGGAAGTGCTTTCCACTTAAAAGCCGCTCCCATCCCCAAGGTTCGAATTGCTCTTTTTGGTCTCGGCAACCGCGGCCAAAGCTTGATTGACATGCTCAATTGGCTGGTGCAAGAAGGACATGCGGAAATCACGGCGATCAGCGACATCAACCCCAAGAAAGTCCAGCGAGCAAAGGAACAGATCGGAACGTTTCAAAGGGTCGTTCCCGCTGTTTTCACGGGTGCAGAAAATGCTTGGGAACAAGCCATGTCCTCGGAAGTAGCGGACCTCGCACTCATTTGTACGCCATGGGAATGGCATGCCAAAATGGCCTTAAAGGCCATGGAAAACGGACTGCATGCGGCCTCTGAAGTGCCCATCGCCTACACGCCCGAAGATTCGATTGAATTGGTGCGAACAGCGGAAGCCACACAGCGCCATTGCATCATGCTGGAAAATTGCTGTTACAATCGCGAAGAACTGTGGATCCTCAACATGATTGAAGAAGGCGTTTTTGGAACCGTCACGCACGCAGAGTGTGCCTATTTGCATGATTTGCGCCAACTGATGATTGACCCCACGTATTATGAAGATCGCTGGCGTTTGAAGCATCACTTGCA
>Ga0209335_10000799_pt1 | contig 37517 bp, 35 predicted proteins | sample COG_09_FD_184753 | JGI IMG/M metagenome (GOLD analysis project Ga0209335, IMG submission 184753) | Pelagic Microbial community sample from North Sea - COGITO 998_met_09 (SPAdes) (version 2) | ecosystem: Environmental > Aquatic > Marine > Neritic zone/Coastal water | place: Helgoland, sampling...
ACGTTGATAGGCTGGATGTGGAAGCGCAGTAATGCGTGCAGCTGACCAGTACTAATAGCTCAATTGGCTTGATTTATGCACTGAAAAAAATTTTACAAAATATATTGATCATTAAAATATTATTATAATTGTTATTATATAATTAAATTGTTATTTTTCTGAAATAACTCATTTAAAGATATAAAATTGAAAAATATAGTAATTATACAAGCAAGATTAAACTCTAAAAGACTTCCAAACAAAATTCTTAAAAAAATTGGAAATTATTCATGTTTAGATTTTTTGCTTAAAAGATTAAAGAAATCAAAACTTGTCGATAAAGTAATTATTGCATCCAATAAAAAAAGCAAAAGTCTAAAAAAAAAAATTTCTGAACCCAATTTAAATTTTTTTTTTGGTAGTGATGAAAATGTTTTAAAAAGATATTACGATTGTTGTAAAAAGTATAATATTAAAAATGAGGACAATATTATAAGAATTACAGCTGACTGTCCTTTTTTAGATCCAAAATTGTTAGATAAACTTTTGGAAATTAGAACAATTAAAAATCTTGAAGTTATTACAAATACTCAACCAGCCACATATCCTGATGGTATGGATATTTCAATTTTTAAATTTTATTTATTAAAAAAAGCTTATTTAAAAGCTAAAAAAAAATCAGATTTAGAACATGTAACACCATTTATATATAGAATAAAAAACATTAAAAAAGAAAACTTTAATGATAAACAGAATCTTTCAAATGTTAGAATAACCCTCGATGACTCGAACGATTTAGAATTTTTAAATTTTATTTTTAAAGAGCTAAAACAAAATATTCATTTTAACTATAAAAATTTAAAAAAATTAATATTTAAATTAAGAAAAAATAATCCAAAATATAAAAAAAATCTTTTTTCGGACGAAAGAAATTTAGGAAAACAAATGTCATCAGGATATAAAATTTGGAAATATGCTGAAACTTTAATACCAAGTGGAAATATGCTTCTTTCTAAGCGACCAGACTATTTTATTCCTTATAAATGGCCAACTTACTATTCAAGAGCAAAAGGATGCAATGTTTGGGATTTAGACGGCAAAAAATATGTTGATTTTTCTGCGATGGGAATAGGAACCTCATTACTTGGATATTCTAATGATAAAATTAATAAAGAAGCTATGCTTGCTATCAAAAATGGAGTTGCTTCGACCTTAAATTCTTATGAAGATGTTCGTCTAGCAGAATATTTTTTAAAATTTAATAAGTGGGCACATATGGTTAAATTTACAAGATCTGGAGGTGAAGCACTTGCTGTAGCTGTAAGACTTGCGAGAGCATATTCAGGTAAAGATAAAGTTTTAATTTGTGGTTACCACGGATGGCATGATTGGTATCTATCAACTAACTTAAAAAAAAAAAATTCTCTTAATAATTTTTTAATTCCAGATATGGAAGTTAAAGGTGTGCCCAATCATCTAAAGGGATCAACTAATATATTTGAATTTAATGATTTAAAAGATTTTAAGAAAAAATTTAAAAATAAAAATATAGGGGCAGTCATAATGGAAGTGGAAAGAAATGATAAGCCTAAAAAAAAGTTTTTGAGTGAGATAAGAAAACTAACATCAGAACAAAAAATTCCTTTAATTTTTGATGAATGTACAAGTGGTTTTAGAGAAACAAGATCAGGAATTTTTGAAAAATACGGAGTTTTTCCAGACATTGCAATGTTTGGAAAGTCTATTGCTAATGGTCATGCATTTAGTCTTATTGCTGGAAAGAAGGAAATAATGAATTTATCAAAAAAAACTTTCATAAGTAGCACCATGTGGTCTGAAAGAGTTGGTCCTGCAGCTGCTTTAGCTGCTTTAAAAGAAATGGATAGAATTAAATCTTGGAAAATAATATCAAGAACAGGGAATTATATCAAAGATAGCTGGATTAAAATTGCAAAAAAAAATAATTTAAAATTAAAAGTTTATGGCATAGCATCGGTACCAAAATTTGAAATAATATCAAAAAATTTTAATTTTTATAAAACTTTTATTACAAGTGAAATGTTAAAAAAAAATATACTTGCTACAAATTATATATTTGTCTCTATTTCACATACAAAGATAAAAGTTAACAGATATCTAAAGTATTTAGATGCCATATTTAAAAGGATTTCAGAAATGGAGAAGCAGAAAAATAATTTTAACTTACAAGTGCAAGCAAAATTCTTTAAAAAATAAAATGCTGAGAACATTATTTGTTGTTTCTGGGGGGGAAAATGTAGGCACTGGACATCTAAAAAGATGTAAACTTTTATCTGATGAATTAAAAAGAAAAAATTTTTATTTTATAGGTGTAAAAGATAATAAATATTTTAAAATTCCTAATAATATTAATTATGAAATTAAAAAATTTGATAAAAAAAATATTTTGACAGTAATAAAATTTTGTGAAAAATTGAGAATCCAAAGTGTAATTATTGACCATACAAATTTAAATTTTGAAATTCAAAAAAGCCTCTACAAAAAATATTTTTTGACAGTTTTTGATAATCAGCAAAAAATCAATTTTATTACTGATGTATTAATAAATGCGAGCCCAAAATTATCAATTCAAAATTATAAAAATAGAATTAAGAATAAAAATACTCAATTATTGTTAGGGCATAATTATTCTTTGATTAATTTGCCAAAAAAAAAAATTGAAAAAAAAATACCTAACAGTATTTTTTTTTGCTTTGGTGGAGGAGATGATAAGCAAGTATTGTTTAAATTTTTAAAATATGTAAAAAAAACTAACATTAATATTAATGTTAGTTTTAATTTGATTATTGGTCCTTTAAATAAAAATTATCAAAAATATAAAGAATATATTAAAAAAAATAATCTAAAAAATATTTATTTAATTTTTAATCCTAAAAATATTTATGAAATTATGCAAAAATCTTTTTTGGCAGTAATTTCTCCTGGTACATTATTCTATGAATTATCATATTACAAAAAACCCGCTTATATAATTTATCTTAATCAAAAACAAAAAAATCTTGCCATGTCTTGGTATAAAAATGGGCTAATAGTTGATTACCAAAGTCATAGCGAAATTAATTTTAAAAAAATAATAAAAAACATATATTTATTTAATGATTTAAGTAATAAATTTGACTTAAAAGTAATAAAATATACTAATAATTCAAAAAAAATAATTAAAAAATTAATAGAAATACATAAAAAATTTTATGGGTAATGTGGGAGACGGTTTAGTAGCTAAACCAAGTTCTTGGACTTTTGGCGGCAAAACACCAAAAAATTTCAAACAGCATATTACTCGTTCTGTACCTTTATATAAAGAAGGCCAGATATTAACTGCACAATTTAGTGAATTTTTTATATCTAAAAACGATACCGTTTATGATTTAGGGTGTTCAACAGGAGAAATGACATCAAAAATATATGATAAAAATAAAAATAAAAATCCAAAGGTTATAGGAATAGATATAGAAAAAAATATGATCAAACAGGCAAAAATTGATAATAGTAGAAATGGAATAACTTACTTGTGCAGAGATTTAATAAATTTTAAATTAAAAAAGTCAAATTTTATAACATCATATTACACTCTCCAATTTATCAAACCTAATGTTAGACAAAAAATCTTTGATAAAATTTACAAATCATTAAATTGGGGTGGAGGTTTTATATTTTTTGAAAAAGTTAGGGCACCAGACGTAAGATTCCAAGATTATGTGAATCAGTTATATTTTGATTTTAAAAAAAAAAATGGTTTTACTGAAAAAGAAATATTGGCTAAAAAAAAAAGCTTAAAAGGTATTTTGGAACCTTTTACAACGTCTGAAAATTTAAAATTTTTACAAAGAGCTGGCTTTAAAGACTTTGTAACAATTCAAAAAAACCTAAATTTTGAGGGTTTTTTGGCAATAAAATAAAAAAAATGAGCCCAATTGAAAAAAAAAAATTTTGGCAAAGTATAGGAAAATCTGCTTGTCCTGATGAGGTTGTTAGAGATTTATCTATTAAAGAAATTAAAAAATTTATTAAAAAAAATTCTAATGTTATTGATATAGGGTGTGGTGATGGATTCTGTACTTTTAAATTTTTAGATAGAAAAATTAAATTGATTAAAGGTATTGACTTTTCAGCTACCTCTATAAAAAACGCAAAAAAAAATAAAGATATACTTGGATTAAAAAAAAAAATATCATTTGAAATTGGGGATGTTTTAAATTTATCAAAATATCAAAATTCTTTCGAGCACGTGATTACAATAAGATGTTTAATAAACCTAGATAATAAAAAAAAACAAATCTCTGCGTTAAAAGAAATTTATAAAACTTTAAAAAAGGGGGGCACCTATTTAATGTGTGAAAATTTTAATGAAAATTTAGAAAACTTAAATAAATTGAGAAAAAAATTTAACCTAGATAAAATTAAAACTAGATGGCACAATAAGTATTTGAGTAATAAAGAGATCAAAGATTATGCCACTAAAAAATTAAAATTTAAGATTTTAGAGGAGCGTAATTTTGCTAGTAGCTATTATTTTTTAACAAGAGTTGTTAAGCCATATTTGTTTAAAATCAATGATAAAAAATTACAGTATAATGATAGTTTTAACACACTTGCTTCGAAATTTGATTCTTTTGGCGAGTTTTCTCCTATGAAACTAATTATTTTAAAAAAATGAAAATAAAGAATTTTAAAATCGGAGACAATCACCCTCCATTTATTATTGCAGAGTTTTCTGCAAATCATATGAATAATAAAAAAAATTTTTTAAGAATGATTGACTACGCAAAAAAAGCAAAAGTAAGTGCTATTAAACTTCAAACATACGACGCAGACTCCATGACAGTAAATGTTAAGCTTAAAAATTTTATGATTAATGATAAAAAATCAATATGGTATAAAAATCACCTATATGATTTATACAAAAAAGGATCAACACCCTTTGAATGGCATAAGGAAATATTTGAATATTCGAAAAAAAAAAACCTTATATGTTTTAGCACTCCTTTTGATGAAGAAAGTGTCGACAAACTTGAAAGTTTAAATGCCCCATGTTATAAAATTGCATCGTTTGAATGCACAGATTTATCTTTGATAAAAAAAGTATCAAAAACTAAAAAACCAGTAATTATTTCTACAGGCATGGCAACTTTAGATGAAATAAGTGAAGCTGCTGACTGTGCTCGATCAAATGGATGTAAAAATTTAGCATTATTAAAATGTGTAAGCGTTTATCCCGCAAAGCATGATGATTTAAATCTAAGCTCAATAAAATCCTTAAAAAAAATTTTTAACTGTGAGGTAGGTTTTTCTGATCATACAATTGGTATTGGTGCTTCAGTTGCGGCAGTTGCTTTAGGAGCAAATATAATTGAAAAACATTTCACATTATCAAAAAAAAATTCAGGTCTTGATAGTAAATTTTCATCTGATCCAGAAGAGCTTTCACAATTAGTAAAGGAAGCAAATAATGCAAAAAAAGCAATAGGTAAAGTTTTTTTTGGACCCGTAAAATTAGAAATAAAAGCTAGATTAAGAAGAAGATCGATCTATTGCATCAAAGATATAAAAAAAGGTGAAAAATTTAGTATTAAAAATATAAAAAGAATTAGGCCTGGATATGGACTCGAACCAAAATATTTTATGAGTTTAATTGGAAAAAAAGCAACAAAAAATATTAAAAAAGGTCATCCAATAACAGCTTTAAATTCAAATCTAATAAAGTCGATAGTAAATTGAAATTAGCTTTAGGAACAGCAAATTTTAGTTCAGTTTATGGTATAAATATTAGTCGAGTAAAAAAAAAGGAATTAAATAAGATATTTAATTATTGTAAAAAAAATAAAATTATTCATTTAGATACTGCAGTTGCTTATAATAACCATGATATATTGAATGGTTTTAATTTAAAGAAATTAAAAATTATAACAAAATTAATAAATTTAGAAAAATTTAAAAAAAAAGACATTAGAAAAGAAATAATTAATACAGTTGAAACCATATTAAAAAATTTAAATATTAAACAAATATATGGTTTGTTGCTACATGATGTCAAACCAATGTATTCAAGTAAATCTGATGTAATATTTAAAACATTATTGTATCTAAAAAAAAAAAAGTTGATTAAAAAAATAGGAATTTCCTGTTATCAAATTAAAGATTTGAATTTAATAAAGAATTATAGTTTTAATATAGTTCAATTTCCTTTAAATATTTTCGATCAAAGACTGATTGATAATAAGGTTTTACAAACTCTTAAGAAAAAAAAAATAGAAATTCACATTAGATCAATTTTTTTACAAGGATTGCTGTTAAGAAATTATAAAAAAATTCCTAAATATTTTAGTAAATGGAAAAAAGAATTTCTTAAACTTGAATACTGCTCTAGAAAATTAAAGAAATCAAAATTTGAACTTTGTATAAATTTTATTAAACAATTCAATTTTATTAATATGATTGTAGTAGGTGTTGATACTGAAAAACAACTTGATTTAATTAACAAAAAATTTAAGAATAAACACTCTTTTAGATTTGACTATAAATTATTTTCACAACTAGATAAAAAATTAATTCTACCATACTTATGGAAGATAAATGAAAAAAAATAAAATACAAAAAAATTTATATGTTTCTCAAAAAAAAATTTTTTTGAAAAATGAGGGTAACGCTTATTTTTTAAGAAATAAATATGAAAACAAAATTTTTAAAAAAGATCTTTTAACTAAATCAATTATTAAAAAATTAACATTTTCCAAAAAGAAAAATATTTTAGAAATAGGTTGTGGAAATGCAGAAAGATTAAATTTTTTAAAGAAGAATTTTACTAATAATAATTATTTTGGAATTGATCCTTCTTCTGACGCAATTAAGTTTGGAAAAAAACTAAACTCTAAACTTAATCTAAAAATAGGAGATGCTAGCAAATTAAAATTTAATGATAATAAATTCGATATTGTTATCTTTGGATTCTGTTTATATTTATGTGATGATGATGATTTATATAGAATATCTTCAGAATGTTATAGAGTTTTAAAAAATAATGGTTTTATAATAATTCAAGATTTTATCAGTGCTAAAGTAATTTATAACAATTATCATCACCATAAAAATATTAAATCTAGAAAAATGAATTATATCAAAATGTTCGATTGGCACCCAAAAATAAAATTAGAAAAAAAAATGAAATACATAAATAAAGGTGAAAAAAAAATTACTGAAAATTTCATAACAATTGCAGTACTAAAAAAAAGTTTTAAATATCAATAAATTTATTAATTAATTATGTTTTTTATTTCTGTTAATAATAAAACTATAATTTTGAAATTAAAAAAAAACAATTATGTATCCTGATAATCATTGGTATGGACATAGGTCGGTACTTTGTAGATACTGTGGGTTAAAAGACCAAAAAATTTTTGGATCAATTCAGCATGGATGGTTTCAACCTAATGTAGATCATTCATCAAGAAGATTTCAATTGTTAATTCCTTATTTTTCCTGGAATAGAAATTTTTTTAAAAAAGATAAAAATAATAAGATAATTACAATTGGCTCACCATTTTTATATTTAAATAAACTATTAAAGAAAAAAAATAGAAGTAATGGAGTTTTATTTTTTCCTGCTCATAATTTTCCTAGGTCAGAGCAAAAATATCACAAAGAAAAAATTCATTATGTTAATTTTGACCATTTGGATTATATAAGAAAAATTACAAAAATTGTTAAGGGTCCATACACTGTAGCTATCTATTATTCTGATTTTTCTAATAAAATAAAAAAATTATATGAAAAAAAAGGTTGGAAAGTAGAAATCACAGGAAATAGACAGGATCCTAAGTCACTTGATAAAACATATAAATTAATCGCCAAATCAAAATATGTTTTATGTTCTGAGCCTGGAACATCAATTTTATATGCTTTATTTATGAGAAAAAAAACTAGAATAATTTTTGATAAGAAAAAATATAAAAATACTAATTACTATAAGCATAATATTTATTTTCAAAATCAATCAACTAAAATTAATTCTGAGTTATATAAAAAATTTGTTTTTGGTGCAAAAGCAGTAAAATTTGCACAGGATGAACTTGGATATTCTCACATTAAAAGTAGAAAAGAATTAAAAAAAATTTTAGGATTAGATAGTTTTTTAAAAAGATTATTAACTTTCATTATTGCAAAAATAATTGATATTAAATACTTGAAATTAAGACTTTCATCTTAGTAAAATCAGTATAATTTACTAATTAAATAGTATTAATAAACCCTATATTTAAATATTTAATTTTATAATATTTCTATGCAAAAAATAAATTATAATAAACAATTTATAGATCACCTAGATATTAAAGAAGTTACTAAATCTTTAAAATCAAAATTAATAACTACCGGACCTTATATAGAGAAGTTGGAAAATGCCTTTAAAAAATATTTATCTGTAAATGAAGTGATAACATGCTCTAGTGGAACTGCAGCTTTATATATCGCTATGAGAGCAATTAATATTAAAAAAGATGATGTAGTAATTATGCCAGCAATTAACTTTATTGCATCAACCAATGTAGCTAATATTTTGGGAGCAAGAATTTTTTTATGTGATGTAGATAGCCGGACTGGACAGATCACACCTGAAACACTAACTGATTGTATAAAAATTAATAAGATTAATAAAATTAAACTTGTCATTACAATGTATTTAGGGGGCACACCTTACAATATTGCTAAGTTTTATAATTTAAAAAAAAAATATAATTTTTTTTTGATTGAAGATAGCTGTCATGCTCTTGGAGCATCATATAGACATAAAAATAAGTTTGTTAAAATTGGTGGCTGTTTACATTCAGATATATCTGTTTTTTCTTTGCATCCAGTTAAATCAATTACCACTGGAGAAGGTGGTGTAATTACTACAAGATCTAAGTCGATTGGCAATAAACTTCGACTATTAAGATCGCACGGTATATTGAGAAATAAAAAAAAATATTGGGAATATGATATATTGTCACCAACTTTAAATTTTAGGATGTCAGATGTAAATGCTGCTTTAGGATTTTCACAATTAAAAAAACTACCAAAGTTTATAAAAAAAAGAAAAGAGATAGCAAATTTATATTTTAAGAATTTAGATAATTTTAAAAAGATAATTAAAATTTCAAAAGTAGACAGAGATATTATTTCAGCATATCATTTATTGATTATAAGTTTTGATTTTAAAAAACTATCAATTAGTAAAAATGATTTAATTAAAAAGTTGAATAAAAAAAATATATTTCCTCAGTACCACTACATACCAATATATAAGTATACCTTTTACAAAAATCTCAATAGTCCAGGAAATTTTAAGAATTCAGAAAATTATTATAAATCAGCTTTGAGTTTTCCAATATATTATAAATTAGAAAAAAAAAATTTGATGAAAGTTTTTAAATGTGTAAAAGAAATCTTAATTAAGCATCTTAAATAGAATATTGAATAAATTATGTTGAACAATAAATCTATACTAATAACAGGTGGCACAGGATCATTTGGTAAAGCGTTTATATCTCATATTCTAAAAAAATATAAGAAAGTTAAAAGAATAGTAATTTATAGTAGAGATGAACTTAAACAATTTGATTTACAGAAAAAATACAATCCTAAAAAATATAAAAGTCTAAGATTTTTTATTGGAGATATCAGGGATAAAGAAAGATTAAATACTGCTCTTAACGGTGTTGATTATATAATTCATGCTGCAGCTTTAAAGCAGGTGCCAACAGCAGAATATAATCCAATTGAAGTGATAAAAACAAATGTAATTGGCGCACAAAACATTATTGAATGTTCGTTCAACAATAAGATTAAAAAAGTCATTGCTCTTTCAACCGATAAAGCTGCTGCTCCTATAAACTTGTATGGAGCGACAAAACTGTGTTCTGATAAACTGATGGTTGCAGCAAATAATATCAAAGGAAATAATAAGATTTCATTTTCTGTAGTCCGATATGGAAATGTTATGGGAAGCAGAGGTTCTGTAATCCCAGAATTTAAAAAACAAAGTGAAAATAAATTAATTAAAATAACTGACAAAAGAATGACAAGATTTAATATTTCTCTTCAGGAGAGCGTTGAAATGGTACTCTGGTCATTAAAAAATAGTCAGGGTGGAGATATTTTAGTGCCTAAAATTCCATCTTATAATATTTTAGATTTAGCTAAAGCAATATCAAAAAACTCTAAAATTATATTTACAGGAATTAGACCTGGAGAAAAACTACATGAAGAAATGATAACAAGCAGCGATAGTTTTAATACTTATGAGATAGAAAAATATTATATTATTCTACCAAGTATTCATGATGAAGAGTTAAAGGCTTATAAAAAAAGATTTAAAGTTAAAAAAGTACCTGAAAATTTTGTTTACTCTTCTGGTGCAAATAAAACTTTTCTTACAATTAATGAATTAAAAGAATTAATAAATACTCATATTAAATAAAGTATTTGAAAAAAAATATTTTTTTAGAATATATTAAATCTAAAAAATTAAATTAATGAATATTTTAATTATAGTAAAAAAAATTTTTTATTAATTATAAAAAAATATAAATGAGAAATTTTATAAATATAGATAAATCAAGTTATATTAATGCAATTAATTTAGAATTGGGATTATATTTTCCATTAAAGGGTTTTGTTACCTTGGAAAATTATAAAAGCATATTGTCAAAGAAAAAAATAGATAACATAAATTTTACAATCCCAATTAATTTATTTTGTTCCAAGACTAAATTTGAAAAGTTAAAAATAGGAGAAATAGTAAGTCTTAAATATAAAAGAGATATTATTGGTTATATAACCTTAGAGTCTAAATTTATAGTTAAAAAATTTTCTTTTTTAAGATCAATATTTGGCACAACTAGCACAAAACATTTAGGAGTTAAGAATTATTCAAAAAAAATTGAAAAAAATCCTTTTTCATTAGGTGGAAAAGTTTTTCTTAATCGCAATAAAGTAAGTAAATTTTTTAAAATTAATAACTTTGATACAATAAGAAAATTAAAAAAAGTTAAGAATAGAGATGTTGCATTCTCTACGAGAAATATTCCTCATATTGGACATAATCTTATTCAAAAAAAAATAATAGAAAATAAAAAAAATTTAACTATATTTTTAATATTAACTATTAAAAACAAATATGCGGAAAAAGTCTTATTAGGATCTTATAAAGCTTTAAAACTTAACAAAATATTTAGAAACATTAATATTTTATTCATTTATTTTCCAACTTTTTTTGCAGGCCCAAACGAAGCTTTTTTTCAGGCTAAAATTTTTGAAAACATGAAATTTAAATCTTTTTATGTGGGAAGAGACCACGCTGGCTACAAGTCTTTCTATGATAAATTTGATTCTCAAAAAATTTTTAATAAAATTAAATCTAAAATTAAAATAATCAAACTTAATGAACCAATGATGTGTAACTCATGCGAGGTTGCTATTATTAATAAGTATAAAAAAAAAAAAACTTGCCCTTTATGTCAAGGACACAAATTGTCTGAATTGAATGGTACAGACATAAAATTTCTACTAAAAAGAAAAAAAGCAGATATTTTACTGAAATTACTAGATCCTTCTGTATTTAATTTTTTTAAAAAAAAAAATTTTAGTTTACAAAACAGTTGAACTATTATATTTTTTTGATAGAGAACTAATGTCTCAAAGGCAAAAGTGATTGCCCAGCAATTTGATTGCTTCACTTTAATAAATTTTAATATAAAAGATTTGAAATGAGCAAATTAAAAAATGAAGCGAAAATAGTTGATAAATATAGACTGATTCACTGGCTGAATATCCGAAAAACAACAGTAGAAGTATTAAATGAACTTTTAGCTAATAAAATAAATCAAAAAATTTCATTTGATGATTTTGATGATTTAGATATGTACACTGCAACAGAAATAGCAGACGTACTTTCAATACCAGTTTCAAATATATTAATAAACTCTGAGACTCCTTCATTTTTGTATAGCAGCAAAAAAGATCTTGAGAATACAAAAAGACCCATTAGGAGAGATGGAATACATTTTTATAATTATTATACATTGCCATCTCCAAAAGGATATGTTGCACCTGTGTTGATAGACATACTGTGTCCTAAAGAAAAATTGCCAAAACTTAATAATGGTCATTTGGAAAGTGCAATTACTTTAAGTCTTGGTCCAAATGATATTTATGCAAGATTTGGAAAAAAAATTAATAAAACAAATTGGTGTAAATTTAAGGTAAATAAAGATCCAAAAACTAAATGGATTGTTGGAGATAATTATTTTGAACCATCTTACTGTTTACACACTTATTCTAGAGCGACTGATGGTCCAGGCAGAATATTATCTTATACAACAACTTCACATGTAGAAGATCTATTTTCAAAAAAATTAAACGATGAGTCTTTCAATAATTTTTTAAAATTATCTCAAAAGAAAAATTTTAAAAGAAGTCTTTTTAAACAAACTTTGGATGACAAGGGTTATGAACTTAGCTATATTTCAAAAAATACTAAAATATCACTTAACAAGATAAGAAGTTACTTCAAAAATAAAAGTGACATTACAAAAAAAGAGTTTGAAAAAATTTGTAATTTTGCAGACTTAGATCCAAGATTATTTGCAGAAGTAAAACATAAAGAAGACGATGTTGGTAAGTTATATGTTTCTCACAAAGAAAGCATCAAAACTATTAGAAAATTTAAATCATACACAATTGCAAGCATTGTTTCATCAACAAGGTTTCAGGATTTGCATGGTTACTATATGAGGGTAAATAAAAAAGAGAATAAAAAAATCAAACTAGATTTGCTGGATTCCGCATGCTCTCATTACTTAGTTACAGGAGGAAAATTAAATTTTTATCACAAAAAAGATGGTAAAATTATCAAAACAACTTGCTCAGATGGAGATGCTCTTTGGGTAGGCTCATTTACAGAACACTGTTTTTATGGAAATGGTTCCTTGGCAAAGATATCAGATGGGCAAAATTTAAATTATCTTGAAAAGTTTGATATTGGGAATTTATACAATTTACCCTTTACATTAGAAAGAGCCCGTAAAGACAAAGTAAATTGGGGATATGACAATTAAGGTTAAAGAACCATTCACAATCTGGCTCATTGGTCCTTCTGCTTCTGGAAAGTCCACAATTGCAAAAGAGCTATATAACAAAATACAAAGTGAAGTTTCAAAAGTTATAATATTAGATGGAGACAATATAAGAGATTTATTTGATAATAAGTATGGATATGATGCAATTTCTAGGAGTAAAGTCACAAAAAGATATATAAAACTTGTCAAATGGCTTCAAAGTTTTGACATATCTTCGATTGTTTCAGTGATAAGTCCATTCGAAAAAGATAGACTTGAATGTAAAGAAAGTTTAATTGGTTATAATCAAATTTATTTAAAGTGCTCAATGAAAAATAGATTATTGAGAGATAAAAAGAATTTATATAAACCAGCTTTAGAGGGATTAAAAAAAGATGTTATAGATGTTGATATTCCTTTCGATCAATCAAATATCAATGATCTTGTGATAGAAACAGACAAACATAATATTGAAATATCAACTAACAAAATAATAGAAAGTCTTTAACAAATATGTGCGGAATCTTTGGTGGTTACAATATTAACCTTAATGAAACAGAAAAAGGGATAAATTTAATAAATAGAGGCAACGATGGTATAACCATTTCACAATTAGGCGACAAAACCTTTTTCGCTGCTAGAAGACACGCGATAAAGTTTTCAGGTAATGAAGAAAATTTATTTGGTAATTCAGATCAACCCTATTATTCTGATGATAAAAATGTAGCTTTAATTTTTAATGGCGAATTCTATAATTTTTCTGAATATAAAGATAATCTTATTAAAGATGAAATCAATTTTAAGACTGAGGGTGATACCGAGGTATTATTAAAACTTTATGAAAAAAATGGGATAAATTTTTTAAGAGATAAAAAAATAGACGCTTTATATTCAATTGCTGTACATGATAAAAAATTAAATAAAATATTTATTTCAAGAGATTGGCCAGGAAGAATTCCATTATATTATTATCATGAAAAAGGTAGATTTATTTTTTCTAGTGAGTTGAAGGCGTTTAGAGCAATTAATGATCTTAGTTTACAAGATCCAATCGAATTAGAGCCAGGAAAAATTGTTGAGTATGATATTGAAAAAGATGAGTTAATTATAGTTTCATCTTATGATTTACAGCCATTTATTTCAAAAAATACTGATGATATTTTGAAACTTGGAGAAGAAATGCACCAAGTTTTAAATGAGTCGGCTCAAAATAGAACAATGGGTGACGTTCCAATATGCACCATGTTGTCAGGAGGTATTGATAGTGTTCTTACAACTTATTATGTTCTAAAAAACATAGACTTTAATCAAGTAAAATACCAGCCGACCTCATATGTATTCAAGGTTAAAGGATTTGATTCAATTGATGTTAAAACAGCTGAGATTGCTACAGCAGGATTTAAAAAAATTGGTCTTAATCTTAAAATAATAGAAGCAAATGAAAGTCAAATAGTAAAAGATATGCCAAAGATTGTTGAAGCATTTGAAATGAGACAATTAAAGGCTTTAAGCTTCTATCCTTTACCTATTTATTGGTATTTGGCACCAGAAATGCATAAGGATGGCTTTAAAGTAACCATAGGCGGCCATGGTGTTGATGAGTTATTAGGAGCTTATACTGCATGGAAAGAACTAAAAACTAGTCATGAAGCTCAAATAAAATTAAGAAGCAGAAAAGCTTTTATCAATAATATTTACAACAACATGTTAAAAAGAGCTTCAATAATTTTTATGAATAGAGGGCCAATTGAAGCTAGATTTCCTTTTTTAAATCATAAAGTATGCGAATTTATGCTAGGGATTGATTCAAAATGGTTATCATTGAGTAAATCTAATGCTGAAATTATGGTTAGTTTAATTGAAGAATCAAAAATTCAAAATTCAATAGACAAGATTTATAAAAACTTAAATTTATATTTAAATGATGAAAAATCTTTTTTTAAAGATTTATCTGATGAAGAGATATTCGATATTGAAAAAATATTTTGGAAATTTCCATTAATTGCTTCTAGCTATTTTGCTTCTAAAGAGTCTTTTCTTTCTTTTAAAGATGTTTTTAGACCAAAAATAAGAGGACAGCATGGTGCGGGAATAACATATGTGGAGCCAAAAATTATAAATAATTATCCTAATTATGGAGCTACAGACACTGAAATATTTAAAAACATATCACAGGAAATATTTAGGTAATCTTATGAAAAAAAAAAAAATTGTATATGTTCCAATGGGTGCTGACATAATTCACAGTGGACATTTAAATATTTTAAAACATGCAAGAAAATATGGTGAAATCGTAATTGGTTTATTTACAGATTCTGCAATAGCAGAATATAAAAGACTACCTTTGATAAGCTATCAACAACGATACGATATTATTAAAAACATTAGAGGTGTTATGAGAGTTGTTCCCCAAGAAACTTGGGACTATTCAAAAAATTTAAATAAAATTAAACCAGATTTTTTAGTTCATGGAGACGATTGGAAGCAAGGAATCCAAAAAAAAACAAGAGAAAAAGTTATTAAAACATTAAGAAAGTGGTCAGGAAAATTAATTGAGCCCAAATATACAAAAAATATATCAACAACCTCTATAAAAAATAGAATAAATGAAATTATTTCTTTACCAGAAAATAGAGTTTCAAGATTAAAAAGATTAATTTACTCTAAGGATATTGTGAGAATTTTGGAGTCACATAACTCATTGACTGGATTAATTATAGACAATCTAAATATTATAAAAAATAAAAAAAATATAGAATTTGATGGTATGTGGTCTTCAAGTCTAACGGACTCAGCTACCAAAGGAAAACCAGACAATTCATCAGTCGATTTTTCATCAAGAATTACATCTTTAAATGAAATGATGGATGTAACTTCAAAGCCGCTTGTTTTCGATGCTGATAACGGTGGACAGTTAGAACACTTGCCATTTTTGATTAGGTCTCTAGAGAGATCAGGTGTTTCAGCAATAATAATGGAGGATAAAATAGGCCTTAAGAAAAATTCATTATTTAAAAACCAAAAAGGGACAAGGCAGGATAAGCCAAGTATTTTTGCAAAAAAAATCAAAAAAGTATGTAATTCAAGATACTCTAAAGATTTTATGGTTATAGCAAGAATTGAGAGCTTTATAGTTGGAAAAGGTTTAGGTGATGCACTAAAAAGAGCTGAAATTTACTCAAGAGCAGGTGCGGATGCTATATTAATTCATAGTAAAGAAAAAACACCAAATGAAATATTTTCATTTGCCAGAGAATTTAAAAAAAGTAAAAATTTTATTCCTCTAGTTTCTGTACCTTCAACTTATTCTAAAGTTTATGAAAAAGATTTAATAAAACATGGTTTCAAATTAGTTATTTATGCAAATCAGTTATTAAGAGCAGCCTATCCAGCTATGAAACTTGTGGCAGAAAAAATTTTACAAAATAGTAGAGCTTATGAAGCGGATAAAAAGATCATCCCTATTAAAGAGATTATAAATTTGATTAAAAATGATTAAGGTAAATACTTTAATCAATTTACTAAAAAAAAATAACTGTGATTTTTTTACAGGCGTTCCTGACAGTGTGTTAAAGGAACTTTCTTCTTCGTTACAAAAAAAAAGTAAAAAAAATCACGTTATTGCCTCTAATGAGGGTTCAGCTGTATCATTGGGTATTGGACATTATCTATCTACAAAAAAATTACCGTGCATTTATATGCAAAACTCAGGACTGTCTAATGCATTAAATCCATTAATATCAATAGCGCATGAAAAAGTTTACGCAATTCCATTGATTTTAATTATAGGCTGGAGGGGGTCGCCAAGAGTCAAAGATGAGCCACAACATAATGTGAAAGGTAAAATTACTCAAGAGATTTTAAAACTTTTAAATATTAAATATACTATTCTTAGATCTAAATCTGATCTGGAAAAATTTGATAAACAAATAAAAATTTCTAAAAAAAATAATTCGATTGTAGCTTGTCTAATAGAACAAGGCACTCTAGAAAAAAGCAAAACAACAATAAAAAAAAAAGATTTTTATAAACTGAATAAAGAATTTTTTTTAAAAAATCTATTAGAAGTTACGAAAAAAAGAACAAAAATTATTTCAAGCACAGGATATAACTCTAGAGAGATAATGTATTTAAGAAATAAGTATCAATTTAAAAATAGTAAAGATTTTTACATGGTCGGAGGAATGGGTCATACATCTTCCGTTGCTCTTGGTTGTGCTTTAGCGAGTAAAAAACAAGTAATTTGTATTGATGGAGATGGCTCTTTTTTAATGCATTTGGGCTCAATTAAAACAATAGGAACTTTTGCAAATAAAAATTTGAAATATATTTTATTAAATAATAATTCCCATGATTCTGTGGGAGGACAGAATACATATGCAGACAATATAGATTTTAAAAAATTATCTGAAAGTCTAGGGTTTAAAAAATTTTTTTTAATTAAAAATAAAAAAAATTTAAAGAAGAGTATCAAAAATTTTTTAAACAAAGACAGTTTAAATTTTTTAGAGGTAAGGGTGTCTAATAGTAAAATTAAAAAACTTCCGAGACCAACTGATTTAATTGATATTAAAAATCAATTTATGAAATAAATGATTAGCACAATTAATGACATAAAAAATTTTATCAAAGATAAAAGTTTTAAGAAAATATTTGTTTTGTGTGGTAAAAAATCGTTTAATAAATCTGGGGCTAAGGATTTCTTTGATGAAATGCTTAAAAATAAAGAAATAAAATTTTTTTATAAAAATTCAGAACTACCTATCCTTGAAGAATTGATTGAAATGATAAAAGATATTAGAAATTTTAAACCAGATTTAATTTTTGCAGTAGGGGGTGGTGCTGTAATTGATTATGCTAAAATTGCAAACGTAATAGATATTAGAGATGATCTTAAAAAATTAATTGTAAATTATTCTTATCCTTTCAGCAAGAAATATACTAAACTTGCAGTAATACCAACAACAGCAGGCTCTGGTGCAGAAGTTACATCTAATGCTGTAATTTACGTAGAAGGTATTAAATACTCTTTTGAAAGTGAGCTTTTAATACCAGATAATTTTTTTCTTATTCCTGAATTTCTAATATCTGCACCAAATAAAATCAAAGCATCTGCAGGTTTTGATGCGATAGCTCAAGCTCTAGAGTCAATGGTTTCAAAAAAATCAAATGAACAGAGTTTAGATTATGCTTTGAAATCACTGAAAATATCTATTAACAGTTATATTTCTTTTTTAAATAGTCCAAATTTAAAAAATGCAACAGAAATGAGTATAGCATCAAATTTGGCAGGCAAAGCGATTAGTATATCAAAAACAACAGCACCACATGCCACATCTTATCCTTTTACTTCTTTATATAATATAAGTCATGGGCACGCAGTTGGTTTATTTTTTGAAAAATTTTTTAAATTTAATTTTGAAAATTTAAATAAATCTGAAACATCTTTTGATTTAAAAAAAAGATTTGATTTAATTTTTAATGTCTTTGATGTGAACAGTATTGATAACTTCAACTCAAAAATCTCTTTGCTTAAAAAGGAAGCTAAACTAGAAGATAATTTAAATTTATTAAATGTAAATTTTGAAGAAAATTCAGAAAAAATACTTAGTGGAATTAACTTGCTAAGACTAGGCAATAATCCCGTGAAAATAGATGGTAAAGATATTTATAATATCATATCAAAAAAAGTATTTTAAAAATGGAAATAATAAAAAAAATTGGTTTTTTTATAAATGAACCAAGACAAATTGATTATTACTCCAATATTTTAAGGTCCATTTCAAATGAATTATTAGTAATAATAATTAACGATTTCGGTTATAATGAAAGTTCTGAAGAATATAAAAAAATTAAAAATTTCTGTGTTGAAAATGATTATTCATATTTATCTGCTACAGATTTAAAAAAAAAAGATCAAAAAATTCTTTTAGTAGTTGGTACTGGCAACACAAGTTATCATGGTGAAAAAACTTCTATTTCCACATCTTTATTTCGGATAATTAAATTTTTTTATGCAAAAACTTTAGGAATATTCATTGAAAGAACACAAATGAATATATTATTTAAAAGATTATTTAACAGAAATTTAACTTTAGGTGGACAAAATGCTGAATTAATATTAGTAAATGAGATACCACCAGAAGCTATTTTAGGACATAAAAAACTTTTATTCCCAAGAGGCATGGATATTTACTATAATCATCCAGGACCAATGAGAAAAAAAAATTTTGATTATTTTTTTTCTATTTCCAAATTTGATGATGATTACATAAAAAAAAATTCTAATAAAAAATCTTTTATAATAGGATATCCACGTTATAGCGAAATAAATAATAACAAGATTGATACTGATTTAGAAAAAAAAATAGACAAAAACAAAAAAACTATTTTATGGATTACGTCAGACATGATTGTTAAAAAATTAAAAAATAAAAATATTTATACATGGCTAACTCATGTAAGTAATTTAACTAAAAAATATAATGTAATTTTAAGACCCCATCCAAATTCACTTAAAAATGATAATGATTTAATTAATCAAATTCAGAAGACAAATTTAATTCTTGATAATTTTGAAAGTCGAAATCTTAAGAAACTGTATGATTTTTGTCATTTAGTATTGGCAGATTATGGTGGCCCTATATTTAGTGCGCTATATTGTAAAAAAAATATTTTACTTTTAAATACAAAGGTTGGATTAAAAAAAAAGTTTAAATTTGATTTAATGGTAAGAGATGATTTATGCAATATTGACATAGATTTAATGAATACTAAAAGTTTAGAACAAATAATTGATAACGAATTAAAATTGAAAGAAATAAAAGATAAAACTTTGTTATTAAGACAAAAGATATTTCCAGTTCACTCTAATATAGTAGAATTTAACAAAATAATTTATAAGATTTTTGAAAAAGAAAATAAATTTATACAATGATTAAATATTTATTTAAAAGAATTTTTTATCTTTTTTTTCCACCAATTTTCACAAGAATTTTTTTAAAAAAAGGCAATGAATTTAAAAAAAGAATTATCCGAAAAGTGTCAGAAAATGAAAAGATAGATTTTATTAAATATAATAAAAATAATGCATTTGAAATTGATAGAAATAAACTTAGATATTTTGGAGGTTTAAAATTTAATAGAGAGGACCACCCTTTTCTAAAATATTTATTAGGAAATGAAAATGAAATGTTAGATTTTTACTCTAATCACAAACCAAAAAATATTTTTGAATGTCACAAACTAAACGCTAAAAATACTTTTATCGATAGTAATTTTTTTATTGAACCATCAAGTTGTTTACCATGGTTGCATGATACAACTGATACATTGGCACAAGTCGAGGGAAATTTAGATATTTCTGACGGTAGACAGCAGTTCGGGCCAATTTCTAAAAAAAAACTAAATCTTGAAATAAATCGTTTAAGTAAAGTGAAAATATCTGTTGAAAAAAAAGGATTTATACCAGAAAAATTTGAAGGTTATCCACGAGGATATTTTATGCAAAATAATAGTGGCCAATGGATTTTTAATATTGTTGGAGGAAGTCATAGAGTTGCTGCTCTAATTTCTCTTAATTATGATTATATTCCCGTCATTCTGCAACCAGATTATACAGACGTAATTTTAGAAAATGATATTGATCAATGGCCAAAGATTAAAGATAACAAAATGTCTAAATCTGATGCAATTAAAATATTTTTATCATATTTCTAATACAAAATTAGATTTTATAAATATTTTGATATAAACGTCTTTACTAAAACTTATAAATTTGTCATGTGCTGTAATAAAAATATAAAACAAAATTATCAACAGGCTTAAAATTAGTTAATTGTAATATGAGAATTATCGCCACAATAGAAGCCAGAATGACTTCCACTAGACTTCCAGGAAAAGTTTTAATGAAAGTTAAAAAAAAAACATTACTTGAGTTTTTGATTGAAAGATTAAAAAAAGTGAGTGAAATTGATGATATAATACTTTGTACAACAAAAAATCAAACAGACGACATACTTGTTAGTAAAGCCAAACAATTAGATATTAAATTTTTTAGAGGCAGTGAAAACAATGTTTTAAGTAGAGTTACTGGTGCTGTAAAAAAATTTAAGGCAGATGTTGTTGTTCAAATTACAGCTGATTGTCCAATAATAGATTTTAAGATAGTTAAGAATTTGATTTCAATATATAAAAATAATAATTATGACTGTGTAACAAATGCTTTTGTAAGATCTTTCCCAGATGGAATGGATGTTAGTGTTATGAAAGCTAATGTTTTGATCAAATCAAATATTTTATCAAAAAGTCAGAAATATAAAGAACATGTGTCGCTTTTTGTAAAAAGTAATCCAAAAAAATTTAAAATCAAAAACATAATTGCAAATAAAAAAAATTATTGGCCAGAATTAGGTGTAACTCTTGATGAAAAAAAAGATTATTTATTAATAAAAAAGATTATAAATTATTTTTATATCAAAAAGTACTTTTTTGAATGTGAAGATATAATTAAATTATTAAGAAAAAAAAAATGGTTTAAAATAAATGAAGCTGTTAATAGAAAGGGCTATAACAAAAAAGATTTATAATGATAGGTATTGCAAGCAATGATGCTGGTGGAGCTGAATTATTAAGCGAATATGTTGTTAGAAATAAAAACAAATATATTTTTTTTCTTACTGGTCCTGCTAAAAAAATATTTAAAAAAAAAATTAAAAACCTTAAAATCTCAAATTTTAAAAATTCTTTAAATAAACTTGATAAAGTTATTTCCTCAACTGGATGGGCAACTAAAAATGAGATAAATATAATAAGAGAGTGCAAGAAGAAAGAAATTAAAGTTTGTGCATACTTGGATCATTGGGTAAATTATAAGCAAAGATTTATAGTTGATAATAAGCTTATTTTGCCAGATGAAATTTGGGTAAGTGATAGTTTGGCTTTTAAAATTGCCAAAAAAGAATTTAAAAAAAAAATTAAAATAAAAAAGATAAAGAATTACTTTTTTGAAAAAGCAAAAAATTTTTTTAATAAAAAAAATAAATTAATAAATTCTAATAAAAAAAAAGTTTTATATTTATGTGAACCAATAGACGATCATAAAAAAAAAAATTTTTATACAGAAAAAAAATGTATAAGCTTATTTTTTGATACATTAGGTAAATTTAAAAAGATAAAAAATATCACTTTCAGACCACACCCCTATGAGAGTAATAAAAAATATAATTGGGTTAAAAATTCTAAAAAATACAATATAAAAATATGTAAAAAAAATAATATTTTTAGTGAAATATCAAAAAATGATATTGTTGTTGGTTGTAATACAGTTGCGCTATATCTAGCAATATTAGCTAAAAAAAGAGTTTATACATCAGTTCCTAAAGGATATTTTTGTAGCATACCTTCAAAAAAAATAACTTATTTAAATCAATTATAATGATAAAAAATCTGGAATCTTATACATGAAATTATTATCCGATATAAATTATTTATTAGAAAAAATTGATAAAAAAAATTTTTTTATAATTACGGGGTTACTTTTTGTTGCTGGATTTTTAGAAGCAGCCAGTATTGCTCTAGTTCTTCCATTTATATCTTTATTGATAGATAAAGAAAAAATTATTAATTTACCAATTCTAAAAGACTTTGCCCCAAATATTTCAGAATACTCTCATGAGACATTAATTATTATAAGTTTATTGATTTTTTTAGCGTTTTATTTCTTCAAGTTCTTTTACCTAATTTTTGTGATCAAATATAAAAATAAAGTACTTTTTTCAATCAGAGATAAAGTTTCAAAAAGGATGTTTGATAGTTATTTACAAAGACCATATTCTTTTCATTTAAACCAACATACCTCAAAAATAATTTTAAATTGCAAAAGTGAGGTTACAGTTATAATGGCTCAAGTTTTTTTACCTTTGGTAGAACTTTTTGCAGAAATACTAACTGTGATTTTTATATCTGCTTTAATCTTCATGGTTAAACCTCTTCCAAGTATAGTGCTACTAACTACCTCTGCTCTTCTTTTTATGATTTATAATTTTTTTACAAAAAAAAAATCTAGAATATATAGTTTAGAAAGACATAAAACTGATGAAATTACTATAAAGATAATTCAACAAACTTTTACCTCAATCAAACTTGTAATTTTATATTTGAAAAAGAAATATTTTAGAGATCAATTTGTTAATGTTATTAAAAAAAATTCACAAGTAACTTTAAACCAGCAGTTTTTTATTGATATTCCAAAATATTTTTTAGAACTAATTGCTTTACTGGGTTGTTTGGCTGTAATATTTTTTATTGTTGTTAATGAGCCTAATAATTTAATTAATATTCTACCATTATTAGCATTATACATGGTTGCTGCTTTTAAAATGTTACCATCATTAAATCGAATAATAGTAGATATTCAAAAAATTAGAAATGGCCGTTCAGCTTTAGATGCAGTTTGTTTGGAGCTTAAATTTAAGAATTCAGTATCTGATATAAATACTTTTGAAAATATTCCAAAAATTTCATTTAATTCAGAAATATATATTAAAGATCTTTCTTTCTCCTATCCAGGAGGTTTACCCCTTTATAACGATTTAAATTTAAAAATAAAAAAAGGTGAATCAATTGGTATAATAGGAGAGTCAGGTACTGGAAAATCAACACTTGTAAACTTATTAGTTGGATTGATAAATCCTGATAAAGGAAATATTTTTATAGACAATAATTCTATTCATGGAGATTTAAAATCTTGGCATAAAGCGATAGGTTATATGCCCCAAAAAAGTTTTTTGATGGACGATTCTATTGAAAACAATATTACTTTTTATGACTCATTGAACAAAAATTTTTTGAATAAAATAATTAAACAATGTCAGCTAGAAAAATTAGCACAAAGTTTACCAAACGGAATTCAAACTATGATTGGTGAAAATGGAGCACGTCTTTCAGGTGGTCAGTTACAACGTATCTCTCTTGCTAGAACACTCTATAAGAATCCAGACGTACTTATTCTGGATGAGGCAACTACTTCGTTAGATCAAGAAAATGAAAAAAAAATATTAGATATAATTGCTAATTTGAAAAAAAATAAAACAATAATAATAATTAGTCATCAAATTCACAACTTAAGTTTATGTGACAAAATTTATGAATTGAAAGATCAAAAGATAAAAATTTATCAATAATTAATTAGATGTTTTTTTAAGAGTATTTATTAATTTTTTTCTTAAAATTTCGTCTCTAAATATTATTGTCATTATAAAAATTGTTTGTAAAATTATAAAAATACTTATGCCTACTGTTAAAGGGTCTTGTTTTTTAGATCTTAAAAGTCTTCCATCTTTGATAACTACATCTTGTAAAGCAGAGTCTATTCTAAATTGATAACCTGCAATATCCGTATCTCTTTGCATTTTTTCAATTGTATACATTCCCTCAAGAATTTGTTTGGTTCTTGCAACATTAAAATAATAAGTGTCTGTATTTTTATTAATTTCAGATAAAGCCTCTTTTAATTTTTTGTAAGCTTGTTCAACTTCAGGCTGAATTAAAAATTTTTTTTTTTGATTTTCAATTATAACTTTGACGTCAATATTACCATCGACGCCAACATCTGTTGGTAATGACATTTTCTGTAATACTATTTGTGTAATGTAAGTTTCAAAATCTGACACAAGTTTATCAATTACTTTTTCACATTCCAACAGTTGCTGCTTATTATGACTCATAATATCTATTCTTAATTTATCATTTCTATTCATAACTAGTATTGAGGGAGCGGTACTACTTGCTCTAATCTGTGCACAAGCATTTTCATTTGCAGCAATTACACTTATTTCACCATCTACTCTATTTATAAAATCTGTAAATTCTTTTTTAGAATTAAGTTCAAGATCAATGTCTAAGATCTTATAGTCAACATTATAAGCATGTATTACGTGCGAATAAAATAAATTCAGCTCCCACTTTTCTTTATGATAATGATTAATTGCAAGTGCTAATATAATAGCAATAGTGAAAGAAATTAACGTTGATATTAAATATTTCATAAATTTATTAAAGTAGAGACTTAATGTATTTGATAATATAATCAATAAAATTATATCTAAAAATAATACAATTATAAAATTTATAAAAAATGGAAATTTTTCGTCAGATACAACTTGATAATTGGTGGCTTACGAATCTTGGATTTATTTATCAATTAATTTACGATCTTGGTACTTACTTTTTATTATCATTAATTTTTATTTATTTATATAAGACTAAAATAATAGGTATTAATGTATTATACCTTTCGCTGTTATTTTTGTTAACTCCATTCTTATTTAATAATAGTTTTTTTTCCTGGGGAATGCTGCCTGATCAAATGAAGTATTTAAATAATGCATATTTATTAAGAGAAAATCCTGAGATGGTTTTAGATATTCCGGGAAAGACCACTGGTCACAAAAAAGTATGGATAGTTTCGGCAATTTATGCTTTTTCACCTATAATTAGTTTCGAGACTTTCAAAGGTATATCTTTATTTAATAGAGCAATTTTTTTACTCACTTTAATATTCTTTAGTAAAAAAAAATATTTAGATAATTATAATGTAATATTATTTTTAATTTTGCCATCAGTAACTTTGTACACATCTGTGGCTTTAAGAGAAAATCTAATTATTCTATCACTTTTATATTTCGTATATTTTTATTATGAAAAAAATTACTCATTGAATTTACTGGTAATCTTATTTTTATTTATTACTAAACCACAAATGTTAGCAGTAATTGGTATTTTTTTAATTTTAAACGCTGTAATAAAACAAGATAAAATCAATTATAAATTATTTTCAATTTTATTTGTTACATTTTACATATCAGTTTACATTATAGACATTGATACGTTGTTTAATTCGGCAAACCAAATGAGAGAAGGATTTTTTAGAGAAGAATTTGGTAGCTATAGTAGTGTCAGTGCTACAACTGACTATAGTTCACAAATGATTGATTTCAGCTTTTCTACTATACCAGTTATCATTAAATCATTTTATAATTTTATTGCACCTCCAATAATAAAAGGAGAGGTAGGTATTTTGCCTATCATTCATTTATTCGAATTTAGTTTCTTAATTTTTTATGCTTTTTTCAGAATGAATTTGCAAGAAAAAGTAAATAAATATATTTTATTTAAGTGGTTTTTAGTACTTTTGATTTCTTATTTACTACATTCTCTTATTGTTTTTAATAACTTTACTATTTTAAGATATAAATTACCAATAATGATGTTTGTTATTTTTGGCTATTTTGTAAATGTTAAATTTAATCAATTAAAAAATGAAAATTCTTCACGTTATAACTAGTTTAAATAAAGGTGGGGCAGAAAATCACCTATTTAGACTAGCTACAATTCAAGCACAAAAAAAAAATGATGTTAAAATTATATTTTTTAAGGGAAATAGTTACTGGAAAAAATATTTAAAAAAAAACAAAATAAACTCTATTAAATTTAGTTTATTAAATAATTATAACTTAATTCAAATTTTTATTATTTTTTTTAAAATATTGAAATTAATTAGAAAGGAAAAACCAGACATAGTTCATGCACATTTAGCTTTACCTGAAATTCTGATATTTTTAGTTAAATTTTTATATAATCTAGATTTTAAATTTATAGTTACCAAACATTTAGATAGTTTTATTTTAGAGGGATCTTATGGGCAAAATAAACATCTAAATGGAATATTTATTGAGAAAATGATATTCAAATATGCAAATCATATAATTTTTATTTCAAAAAATGTAAAAAAATATTTTTCATTCAAAATAAAAAATTCAAAAAACAAAACATCAATAATTTATTATGGAATAGACCGATTTTATTTTAACTATGGATCTATTATTAATAACAAATTAAAAAATTTAAGAGATAATAAAAAACAATTTATTGTACTTAATATTGCAAGGCACATTCCTCAAAAAAGAATAGATTTATTGCTTTTGGGGTTTAATGAATTTTTAAAAGGAAATTCTAATACAAAACTTATTTTAGTTGGATCAGGTCCTGATACAAAAAAACTAAAATTGTTATCAGCAAATTTAAGGATTACAAAAAAAATTATTTGGATTGATTATGCTGAAAATATAAAGGAATTATTCAATATATCAGATGTATTTTGTTTAACTTCTGAATACGAGGGTTTGGGCTTAGTATTACTTGAGTCGCTATATTTAAAAAAACCAATTATTACAGTCAAAAAGAGTGCAATGAACGAAATTATTAAAGACTCATATAATGGTATTAGTTTAAAAAATAATTTTACATCTAAAGATTTAAGTAATTGTCTCACAAAATTAAAAATAGATAAAATATTTAGAAATAGAATTGTTAAAAATGGAAAAACTGAATTAAAATATAAATTTAGTGTTGAAAAAATGTACAACCAAACTCAACAAATTTATATTAATTCATGAAAAAAAAAAAAATTGCCTACATAATTAACCATTTATCTTTTTTTATTTCTCACATTTTACCTTTAGCAATAAGTGCTAAAAAAGAAGGATTTGATTTATGTATTTTTTGTGGAAAAGGTGGAAGTAGAATGATGGAAATAGAAGCTAAAAAAATTATGCAAAAAAATTCTATAAAATATTTTCAATTCAATTTTCAACCTGGGATGGGAAATTTATTATCAGAACTGAATTACTTGACTCAAATGTCATTAAAATTAAAAAGATTTAATCCGGATGTGATTCACAGTATTTCATTAAAAGCAATTCTTTTTGGAAGTATTTACTCATTAATAAATAAACCAAAAAAATCAATATTTTACATAACTGGCATGGGTTATTTTTTTACTTATAAGTTAAATTTTTATGAAAAATGTATTAAATTTTTTTTATTGAAGATTATTAAGCAGGGATTGTCACTTAAAAACTCTAAACTAGTTTTAGAAAATCAAGATGATTTTAAGTTTTTTAACAAGAAACTAGGTATTGTAAAAAATAAGATTTTGCGAATAAACGGAACTGGAGTAAATTTAAAAAAATTTAATTATTTGGAAAAAAATAAAAAAAATAATGTTTTGTTTCCCGCAAGAGTTTTGATTGAGAAAGGGATTCTAGAGTTTTTAATTTCTGCAGATTATTTGTCAAAAAAATACACTAAATGGAACTTCCTTATAGCTGGGACACTAGACTATAAAAAAAATGAAAAGAATTATAAAAATATAAATTTAAGTAAATTTCATAATAACAAAAATATAAAATTTCTAGGATATAAAAAAAATATGCATAATTTGTTTAATAAATCGAGCATAGTTTGTCTGCCATCGTACAGAGAAGGCTTTCCTAAATCATTGATCGAAGCAAGTTCATCAGGGTGTGCGATTGTTACCACCGATGTGCCTGGTTGCAGGGATGTAGTAAAAAAAAATATTAATGGTTTTTTATGTAAATCAAAAAATTCAAATAGATTGAAGAAATGTTTAGAAAAATTAATCTCTAATAAAGAATTAAGATTAAAATTTTCTAAAAATTCACGTAAAATTGCTCTTAAAAATTTTGATATTAGTAAATTTATAAATATGAACTTAAAATTTTATCAAAATCTATAAAATATTTTAATAATGAAAAAATTCGTATCAATAATATTACCTGTATATAATTCAAAAAAATATATAATAAAAACTATCAATTCTATCTTGAGTCAATCTTATGAAAATTTTGAGTTAGTGATTATAGATGACTGTTCAACAGATGGAACTTATCAATTAATAAAAAAAATAAAAAAAAATAATAATAAAATAAAGCTATTTCAAACATCAAAAAATTCCAAAACACCTGCAATACCAAGGAATATTGGCTTGAAAAAGTCAAAAGGAGAAATAATTTGTTTTATTGATTCTGATGATTTGTGGGAAAAAGATAAGTTAAAAATTCAATTGAAAGAATTTAAAAGTAAGAAAAATATTATAACTACAGCTGCAAAATATTTTTCAAAAAATGAAACATCATCACTTGCTGTGAATTTACTAAGAAGATTTCTACAGTTTTTTTTTATAAAAAAGATTAATTTAAAAGGTTTTCAATGGCTGTATCTTTATAATCCAATAATATTATCTTCTGTCATGATTCATAGAGAAATCCTTTTGAAAAATTTATTTGATGAAAATATTAATGCCCGAGAAGATTTGGATTTATGGATAAGAATAAGAGAAAAAAAATATAAATATATTTTTTTAAATCAAATTTTAGTAAGTATTAGCAGAAGAGATGGCAGCTTAACATCAAATTTAAAAAAAGAGCTTGTAGTATTAATTCACTCTCTTAGCAATATTTATTTTAAATTAAAAAATTTTAATAGAATAAATTTTTTCTTGTTAGGAATCATTGTTAAGTTTTTCCTTACCTTTATTAAGATTAATATAAAAAAAATAAAAACATTTTTAAAAACATCTGTGATTCTTATTATTTCATTTTATTTCTTAATTTTTTATACTCCTCTTTTTTGGTATTTAGGCAAACCACTTCTTCACTATGATGATTCAAAAAATGTTAGTAAAATAAAAAATGTTGTTTTGTTCAGTGGACATGGGTCAACTAGTTATTACAATATTACTTATAGATACAGATACATAGATTTAATAGGCATATTGAAAAATAATAATAATTTAGAAAACATATTTATTCTTGGAAGAATTCAAGAAATCCCTGAGCAAAAAATTTTAGAGTCACTTTTAATAAATGATGGATTTGATGCAAATAAAATTCAACTAATATATGATGATTATAGCAACACATTTGAAAATATTAAAAATGTTCACAAAATACTTAAAGAAAGAAACATTAAAGAAATTATTTTTGTTACCTCACCGTATCACTCAAAAAGAGCTAAATTATCATGGTCAAAATTTAATGACTTAAAAGTAAAATTTTGGAAAGGTTATGAATGGCCAAGAAAAAATAATTTTTTTGAATATTCTAAAAATAAAAAGATTATAATTTATGAACATTTGTCTATTTTAATAAATAGGTACAAGGGGAATATAGATTAAACCTAATGAAAAAAAAATTAATATTTATTCAATTGAATGAAATAAATTTTGATGAATTAAAAAAATATTCAAAAAATTATGATTTTAAATTTTTTAATGACGAATTTTTTAAAAAATTAAGTACGACAACTTCAGAAACTAAGTATGAGTTATTAGAGCCCTGGATACAGTGGGTTAGTATTTTCACAGGTTTAGAAGCAGAAAAGCACAAAATATTTAGATTAGGAGACTCAGAAAATAAATCGTTAGTTCAATTTTATGAATTAATAGAGAAAAAAGGTTATACAGTTGGTGCTATAGGTCCAATTAATCTTAAAAACAATTTAAAGAATTCTCTTTACTATGTTCCTGACCCTTGGTCTAAGTCCAATTCAGATAATAAATGGATAAATAAAATAATCTCTAGCACAATCAAAAAATTTGTTAATGAAAATTCCTCTAAAAATAAATCTTTTTATGACTATATCAAATTATTATTCATCACGTTAGTATATTTTAGATTTAATAATTTTAATTTATTATTAAAATTATTAATTAATGTTAATCACCATTGGAACAAAGCTCTTTTGTTTGAGTTTATAATCAACAACATACATATAAAAAAAATTAAAAAATTTAATCCAAATTTCTCTAGTATTTTTTTTAATTCTGGGGCTCATATACAGCACCATTATTATTTTAATTCAAAGTTTACTAATAATATTACTAATCCAAATTGGTATATAGATAATAAATGTGATCCAATTTTTGAAATGTTTAAATTTTATGATGAGATACTTTTAGAATATAGTAATAATTCAAAATATGACCTTATTTTAGCAACAGGATTAAGACAAGTTCCTTATGATAGAGTGAAGTATTATTATAGATTAAAAAATCATAAAGAGTTTTTGAATAAATTAAATATTTTTTATAATGATGTAACACCAAAAATGAGCAGAGATTTTATTATATATTTTGATAACCAAAAAAAGTTACAAGATGCCAAAAATGTTTTTACTCAGATCAATATTATTAATAGAAGAACGATATTTAATTTTGAAGAAAGAGAAAGTTCAATTTTTGTAACTCTATCTATTAATGAGGAGATTACAGATAATTTTCTATTAGTTTTAGAGAAAAATAAAAAAATTAAATTAAGCAAATATGTAAATTTTATTGCATTGAAAAATGGTATGCATGATAAAAAAGGCTATTTTTATTCAAATTTTGACTGTCCATTAATGAAAAATGATAGTCATGTGAAAAATATATATTCAACTATAAATAATTATTTTTGACATGAATTATATTAAAACAAAGATACTTAAATTTTATTCTATAATAACTACTTTTTTTGAAAATACTTTTTTAAGATTGAGTAGACCTCACTCATTATTAATTGAAAATGGTTTTTTAAAGATAAAATTAAAAAATAAGCTATTTGAAAATCTAGAATTTGAAAAAAAAATTGATAGAAATACATATTTAAAAAATTTAATTGTAAACCAGGTAGAAATAAAAAAATTGATTGAAAAACTTTTCATAGAAAATGAAATTTTAGATAAGATAACTTCAATGACTGGTTTTAATTATAAAATAAGTTATTTATTACTATACGAAACATTAAACATACCAGATAATTTAAGTAACAATGAAATTTATGCAAATAATTGGCATTTTGATAAACCATATTCAAAAAATACTTTAAAAGTAGTTATTCCATTTGAAAATATAGAGATAAATTCAGGCCCAATGAAAATTTTGAATATTAAAAATTCTAAAAATTTTATATCAAAAGATACAAGTCCAGATCTTGAATTTACAGGTAATCAAGATGATGTACTTTTATTTTTTCCCAATGTATGCGCACATAAAGCAGGTATTCCAAAAGAAAATAAAAATAGAAAACAATTAATGCTTCAATTAAATCCATCAAAAAAATGGAGCTATTCAAAATCTCTATATATTAAACAGTTTAAAATGGAGCCAAAGTTTCCTTTAAAAAATATTTTTGAAACAACTTTTCCAATTTAAACTTAATTAATTATTACTATAAATTAATATATTAATTAGAAAAAAACTCTATTATATCCTCAAATTATTTAGTATTTAAATAATTTTTAATATGAATCATTTCTTAATTTTATTTTTAATAATATTTATTTTAAATTTTTTTCTTTTTAGAAATAATCATAATATAGCATTTATATTAAATTTATTTGATACTCCAAATGTTGAAAGAAAATTTCATTTAAAACCAACACCATTAAATGGAGGAATTTTTTATTTTCTAAATTTAATTATAATTTTTATTTATGATTTTTTTTTTTACGATTCTACGATTTCTCTTTTTTTTGAATTAAAAAATGAGATTATTTTTATTTACTTTTTAGTAATTAATTTTATCTTATTATCTCTTGGTATTATTGATGATAAATTATCTATTCGACCATTAAGCAAAACACTTATTTCATTGATTATATTTATAGCTTTTTTAATTATGAATAAAGATTTTCAAATAATTAAACTTAAGTTTGAAAGTTTTGATAAAGAAATAGATTTGTTTGAAATATCTTTTATTTTTACGGTAATTAGCTTTGCCACATTACAGATTTGTTTGAATATGTATGATGGTATGAATTTACAATCTTCTATTTATTATAAAGTTTTAATATTATTTTTTTTAGTAATATCAAATGATCCAGGTTTGCAATTGTTTTGCTTATTTACATTGATTTATTTACTTTTTTTTTCATTTTATAATTATCGAGGGTTAATATTTTTCGGAGATAATGGTGTCTACATTTTTTCTTTCATTATTTCATTAATAGTCATTAAATTATATAATTCTACTAACTCACTAAATGTAGAAAATATTTTAATAATTTTTTTATTTCCTTTTTTAGATTTAATAAGATTATTTTTATATAGATTAAGAAAAAATCTAAATCCATTTGAGGCAGACAGGAGTCATATTCATCATATTCTTTTAAAAAGATATGGACTAGTAAAAACAAATTTAATTATAATATCACCATTAATAGTATCGATGTTATTATTTCATTTACTGAAGATGAATTTAATATTGCTAATAATAGTAAATTTCATTATTTACATTTTTATAATTAAACAGAAAGTAAATGATTAATTTAAGTAGATTTAAATATAAAACAGAAAGTGTTTTAATCATTTCATTACCAATTTTAATGATTTTTTCAAGATTTTTTCTTGAAATTTCACTTATCTTTATTTCATTTTCTTTTTTATATAATTTAATCAAAAATCAAAACCTATCTAAAATATTTAATTTCTTTACATACATATTTTTTATTTTTTATTTTATTCTTTTAATTAGTTATTTATTAAGTGATTTTAAGAGTGAAACATTCACAATATTTTTTTATTTTAGATTTTGTTTATATGTTTTGGCTTTGAGTTTTTTCTTTAATAATGATAATTATTTAGTTGAATTTTTTTTTAACACAATAGTGGTAGTGGTAATTATTCTGTTAATCGATTCTATAATACAATTTTTTTTTGGTAAAAATATTTTAAATTATAAAAATGAGATACCATATAGAATAACAAGTTTTTTTAATGATGAACAAATACTAGGTTCATTTATTACAAAAATATTCATCTTTTTATTATTCGCAAAAGTCTTTTTTAAAAGAAGTTTAATAAAAACACATTTTTTAATAAATATTTCAATAATTTTCTCACCAATTATAATTTTTTTAAGTGGTGAGAGAGCAAGTTTCTTAATTTTTTTAATCATGAGTATTTATCTTTCACTCTTCTTGTATAGAGAAGACAGATTTAAGATATTCTATTATTTGTCATTTATAGTGATTTTTGCTCTTACAGTATTATTGCTTAATTCCAAAACTTACTATGATAGGTATGTATCACATACTCTAAGTGGATTTTTTGACCCAAATTCTGCTCAAAACCAGGATCAATTACCCAAAGATATTAAAACTAAATATAAAATTTTTTTTTTATCAGCAGAGCATCAAAATTATATGATGACTTCTTTAAACATTTTTAAAGAAAAAAAATTCACTGGATCTGGGCCGAAAAGTTACAGATATGCATGTAAAGAGAAGAATATGAGCGTAAGTCTTACTAGCTGTAACTCACACCCACATAATTACTATTTACAACTTTTATCCGAAACTGGTTTTTTAGGTACTGTGTTTCTTGTGTTTATTTATTTAATGATTGTGTATCGATCTATTATTAACTTTTTTAGAGTTTTTTTTAAAAAAAATTACGATCTATTTGAAATAATTACTTTAGCATTTTATTTTTCTCAATTTTGGCCCATAAATCAAACTGGAAATTTATTTAATAATTTTAATTCAATTATGCTTTTTTTTCCTCTGGGTATGTATTTATATTTAAATAATAGAAGTTTAGAAAAATTTTGACCTAAGATAACTAAAGTTTTTTCGAGCTTACAATCGTAATTAAGATAATTTTTTTGTATTTTGACTATTTTAATCTAATAATATATGTCCAAATGATACATATTAATCAATTAACATTATGAAAAAAAATACAATAGTAGTTACTGGTGGAGCTGGATTTGTGGGGTCAAATTTAATTGCTAAATTATTAGAAACAACTAATTATAAAATTATTAGTGTTGATAACTATTCCTCAGGAAGGAAAACAAATCATATAAAAAATAAAAGAATAAGATATATAAATTCGCATACAAGGAATATAGCTTTTGCTTTAAAGAGTAAAAAAAAAAAAATTAAAACACTTTTTCATTTTGGTGAATTTGCAAGAATATATCAAAGTTTTTTGAAAATGAACCAATGTATTGAGTCTAACTCTATAGGCACTTTTGAAGTTTTTAAACTATGTTTAGAGAATGATATTAAATTAATCTATTCAGCAACTTCAGCAAGCCTAGGAAATAATGGAAGAGATAAAAATTTGTCACCATACGCATTTTCTAAATCCAAAAATCTAGAATTTTTAGAGAATTTGAAAACTTGGTATAATTTGAATTATGAAGTGATTTATTTTTATAATGTTTATGGACCTAATCAAATTTCAAAAGGAAAAATGGCAACGGTAATAGGTTTGTTTGAAGAAGCTTATAAGAGAAATAAAGCTATGACCGTTGTTAAACCAGGGAGTCAAACAAGAAGGTTTACTCATATTGATGATACAATAGATATATGTTTACTAGCATGGAAAAAAGATAAAAACTTACATTATAGTATTTCAAGTAAAAAAAGTTATTCCGTATTGGAGGTTGCTAAATTATTTAGTAATAAAATAAAATATTTATCTTCAAGACCAGGTGAAAGATATGCTTCTGCTTTAACAAAAATGAACTTATCTAATAAAGTAATTCGAAAATTTGGTAAAAAATCATTAAAAAACTATATAATCCAGTTTAAAATCGAAAATATTAAAAAATATAAAACTAAAAAATAACAATAATTATTTACAAACCAATTAATTTAAGTATAAGTATCCCGCCTGGTAATTATTGCGAAAGGGTTATACCCGATCCCATTCCGAACTCGGAAGTCAAGCCTTTCTGCGCCAATGGTACTTTGTCTTAAGACATGGAAGAGTAGGACATTGCCAGGCATACAATAAATTATGAAAATTAAAAGTTCTTTAAAATCAATCAAAAAAAGAGATCTTAATTCTAAATTAGTTAGAAGAAGAGGTCGTGTTTACGTAATCAATAAAACTAATCCAAAATTTAAAGCAAGACAAAAATAATTTTTATGGATAATGAAAACCATAAAGATACTTGGAATAATTTTACAAAATTTGTGTTGTGGGGTACTGTCGCGGTTATAGGAGTTTTGGTTTTAATGGCATTATTCTTGTTATAAGCTTAATGTATGAAAATTGTTTCTGTTTTAGAAGACCAAAAAATTGAAAAAAGAATAGCAATTACTCCTGAAATTGCAAAAAAATATTTATCACTTGGTCTCGAAGTTTCTTTATGTGAAAATTATGCAAATCATTTAGCAATCAAAGACGAAGAATATAAAAAATTAGGTGTATCAATCTTAAAAGATGAAAAAGAAATCATAAGTAATGCAGATATTATTGTTCAATTAGATTTGTTAAGTGATGACAAATTTTCTTTATTAAAAGCTAATCAAACAGTTATTGGTATTTTGAATCCATACAAAAATAATGATAAGATAAATCATTTAATTGAAAAAAATATTAATATTTTTTCACTTGAATTACTTCCAAGAATAACAAGAGCACAATCTATGGATATATTATCCTCACAAGCAAATCTTGCAGGCTATAAAGCAGTGGTAGAGTCCTTTGCTAATTTTGAAAAAGCAATTCCAATGATGATGACTGCAGCAGGAACAATTCCAGCAGCAAAAGTATTAGTAGTTGGGGCAGGGGTTGCGGGATTACAAGCGATTGCAACTGCAAAACGAATGGGAGCAATAGTATTTGCAACAGATGTTAGAATGGCATCAAAAGAGCAGGTTGAAAGTTTAGGGGGGAAATTTTTAGTAGTTGAAGGTGCTGAGAATTTAGAGACTGAGGGAGGTTATGCTAAAGAAGCATCAGATGATTTTAAAAAAAAACAAGAGGAATTATTATCAGAAACATTAAAGAAAATTGATATAGTAATTTGTACCGCCTTAATTCCAGGAAAAAAAGCACCAGTAATTATTAAAGAAGATATGATCAACAATATGAGTGCTGGTTCAGTTATTTATGATTTAGCAGCAATTCAAGGTGGCAATACAGCCTTAACAAAAGTTGATGAAGTTGTATATAGAAATGGTGTTAAGATTATGGGTGAAAGTAATATTTTAAATAAACTTTCTACTTCTGCATCAAATTTGTATTCAAAAAACGTATTTAATTTTGTTTCAAATTTATATGATAAAGAAAACAAAAAAATTAATATAAATCTTGAAGATGAAATAATTGAAAAAACTTTAATAAAATAAAATTATGGAAATAGATCCTTTTATATTCAGATTAAGTATTTTTATACTTTCAATTTTTATTGGATATTATGTAGTTTGGAGTGTAACTCCATCGTTACACACACCATTAATGTCTGTCACTAACGCAATTTCATCAGTAATAATTGTTGGTGCAATTATTGCAGGCTTAGCAGGGAATTCTGATAGTATTTTTAACACCTCAAGTATTTTTGGATTTTTGGCAATATCATTAGCAGCTATAAACATCTTTGGTGGCTTTTTAGTAACACAAAGAATGCTAGCAATGTACAAAAAAAAGAAAAAGGATAAATAATGTTATCAGCAAATTTATCAGCAATATTCTATCTGATTTCAGGGGTATTATTTATTTTAGCTTTAAGAGGACTTTCTTCACCAGAGACATCCAGACAAGGAAAT
>Ga0209335_10000800_pt1 | contig 37515 bp, 31 predicted proteins | sample COG_09_FD_184753 | JGI IMG/M metagenome (GOLD analysis project Ga0209335, IMG submission 184753) | Pelagic Microbial community sample from North Sea - COGITO 998_met_09 (SPAdes) (version 2) | ecosystem: Environmental > Aquatic > Marine > Neritic zone/Coastal water | place: Helgoland, sampling...
CGCATTCTTTTGGGCTCGTGATTTACAAACCCGCCATGTGAATATTCCGCAATGTGCATATTTTTCACAAAGAGCTCATCGCCCATAAAGGTACAATAACCCTCAGTGATACTCGCTTTACTCTCTCGAATCGACTTAATTTCAGTGCCAAGCAGCTGCAAGCCAGCAACAAATTTGTCGATCAAATGATATTCGAACGATGCTTTTCGGTTTTTTATGTTTACATAATCAGACACATTGCAAAATTACATTATTCCAGTAAAACTCGCTCTGAATGATAAGTAATTCAATAGAAAGAAGATTTGCCTTAGTTTTATTTTGAAATAGAAGTGAATGACCTAATAGATTTTTGAAAGTGATGATTTAATGAGCCAAATATTTAAAATAAAAGATTGTTTTAATAATAAAGGAAACAACATAGTTATTCATACAATTATGACCTTAAAAAAGAAAATGTCTTCTTTGTGCATAAAGTAATATTACTTTTGTATCTGTATGAATGTTAAGGAAGCGAATAAAGCGCTCATCAGCGTTGATGACATTAGTAAAGTATTTAGGGTTTTAGCTAAAAATTGGTTCTACTTTTTTGTATTTCCTATTATCGGAGGTTTCTTCGCCTATTTTTATACTTATCGACTGCCAGATGTTTATTCAGCAAAGACCCAAATTATGCTTGAGAACAATGAAACTCTTGATGTTACGGGCTCTTTGTATAGTGCATATTATGCTGCATATTCGCAGATTACAAATCAAATGCGAGTTCTTGAATCATACGATTTGTTAGAGAAAGTAGTTGAAAAAGTTGACCTTCAAGTTGGTTATTATATTGTTGGCCGGATTAAAGTAACAGAATCATTTAATGATTCTCCCTATAGAGTTATAGTGCATTCAATAAACAATAAGCTTTATGAAAAGCCTATTAGCATTAAAATAGTTAATAATAAACAGTTTGAACTAACATATGAATTAGCGGACAAAAAGATAGTCAATGTTTATGAATTTGGGCAAAAAGCTATCAGTGCTAATTATGTTTTACTAATAAATTTAGAAGCGAATTATAGCAACGAAATAGCTGCGCAGACAGCCCTAGTAGATTATCAATTTGTTGTGCATAGCCCAGGTAGATTATTAAGTAAAATTAGAAATGGATTAAGCGTAACGAATATGGAATATTCAAGTATTGTTTCGCTTGAGCTGCGCGACGAGGTGCCCGAGAGGGCAATAGTTTTCCTAGATTCATTATGTAACACCTATATTAATTATAGTGTGGAGAATCAACTTAAGATTAATATCAAGACAGTTGAATATATTGACGACCAATTGAAATACGTCAATTCGCTGCTCGATGAAATTGAGTTTGATTTAGATATTTACAGGCAAGACAAACCCGTACTGTTGATCGACAATGAACAGTCTCAATATATTACTGATTTGACAAACTTGGAGTCTGAAAAGAGAAAATTAGATCTAGATATTATGCAAATTCATTCTTTAGAAGAGTACATTTTAAATACTTCAGATAAGCACCTTATACCACCTGCGGTTTATATTACTAAAAATGACGCCTTCCTCAATTCTAGTTTATCTAAGTTGTATGACATGCAATTTGAGCGAAATGAACTGTTGTTTTCAAAAAAAGAGAAGGGCACACAAATAGTTAGATATGATGAAACAATGGATTTACTAAGAAAGGACATATTAACTTATCTTGTTAATACGGTTGAGGCAATCGAAGATCGAGTTAGAGGCCTTGAAGGGCAAATTTCGAAGTTGGAAATTCTCATACGTAATCTGCCTAGGAGCTTAAGGGAAAAGGTAAACTTGGAAAGAAAAAAGGAAATTAACGAGAAAATGTATGTTTTTTTGTTAGAAAAAAGAGAAAATGCAATTATCGCTCGCGCTTCCATTATTCCACGTTCTAAAATTGTTGAGAGAGGACGTTCAATCGGTATTGTTGGGCCAGATAAAGAAAAGATAATTACTACTAGTGTCGGAGTTGGATTCGCCTTAGCGGCAGTTATTGCCCTAATAAATATGATATTTTTCGAAAAAATCGAAAACGTATCTGATCTATTATCTATCACTAAAATTCCTGTGCTTGGAGGGGTGCCTTTCGCAGCAAGTCAAGCTCAAGATAGAAAGTTGATTAACTCAGAGTCGAAATCTAATCTTACAGAGTCTTTTAGAAGTATTAGGACTAATCTGCAGTATATTAATCCTGATGTAACCGTTAAAAATATTCTGCTTACTTCGATGCATCCTGGTGAGGGAAAAACATTTTGTTCAAGTAGTTTAGCACTGATGATTGCTAAAGCTAATAAAAAGGTATTGTTAGTTGATGTAGATTTACATAAGCCAAAAATAAATATGATGTTTGATGCCGAAAACAGTAAAGGATTGTCTACTTTATTGAGCAACAAAACTACCTTTTCTGAGGTTATTCAAAAAACGCATGTAGAAGATTTAGATGTTGTATTTGCTGGTCCAACACCTCCCAATCCATCTGAATTAATTATGTCCGATCAGATGATGAAATTTATAGATGAAGCTAATAGTCAATATGATTACATAGTCTTTGATACCCCTCCTTTAGGGTTGATAAGTGATGCAATGATTTTAATGAAGAAGATGGATGTTACTATTTATGTTGTGAACTCTATTAAAGCGAAGAGAAACGAACTTAAGATGATTGATGGGATAATTGAAAAAAGCAAGATGAGTAATAACGCAATTATTTTAAATAGCATCAAACAAAAGAAGCTTAGTTATTACTACAGTAAATACGGCTACGGCTACGGCTACGGCTATGGTTACGGCTATGGTTACGGTTATGGAAGTTCTGTTGATCAAGAAGGTTACGGATATGGTGAGGATCTAGAAAATAAAGTGTAACCTTTATAGTTAATCTTCTTAAATAATTTGAACATTTCAAGAATTCTGATTATTTTCAAAGAAATTAAAATAATAGATATTTAATTTAATTTTTCGCTTGATAAGCTAAGGTTTGTTTAAATAAAATGGGTAAGACGAGTCAATTAATATTAGAACTATTTTTAAGTTAATATATTCTGTGTTTCCTCTTTAATAAGAAGTAAAAGGTTATTCATTATTGTTGATAATTCTGAAATCTTCTGCTTCGTTTTCATTAGCCTTAGAAATCATATTAAGGTTATTTGTAATAGTTTTATTTAGTATAGTTTTGTTATTTAATTAGTTATTTTGGTTTGAATTTGTTGGTGAACTGATAAATTTTTGGTTATTTGAGCTATAAAAATGAACAAATGTTCAACGCGTTTACTTTGATAACATAATTTTTCAAAAAGATTTTGAATACAACAAAATATTCGATTCATTATCTGGTTTGATAACACAGTAAATTGTTAGATTTTATAAGAGAATATAGAATGATGATAATTGCGACTATTATTGTCGCAATTACAGGGGCGATTTTGCCGATCGTTTCGTATTTTTTGGTGCCAATTATTTTTGTGCTTTTTATGGTAAAGGGATATCATAAAGAAGTATTACTTTTTTTTTATGTGATACTTGTGTTTTCTGATAATCCTGACATGTTTTTTGCAAAAAAAATAAAGCCATTACTTATTATAATATTTGCTTTGTTTGCAATTAAGAACTCTAATTTATTGGCAGGTAATAAGATATTTAAATCGTTTGCCATTTTTTTTTCTTACACTATCTTATTACTGTTAATTAGTCCAATATTTGTTAAGGCTTTACAGAAGAATTTGTCTTATATCTTGTTGTTTCTGATTATACCAGGTTATGTGACTTATTTGATAGATAGAGAAGGACCAAAAATCTTATTGGATATGGTTAATTTATCTGTATTGTTAATGATAATAGGACTTGTATTAGTGCCGATATTTCCAAATATGGTTTATTCTCATGGGGGAAGGCTTCATGGTTTATTAGGGAATCCAAATGGGCTTGCCATGATGTGTTTATTTAATTTTATTCTATTTCAATTATTTAAGGATACATTTAGTAAAATGAATATTCTAAGCAGAATAAATAATATTACGATTATTTCTGTCATAATGTTAACCTTGTATTTAACTGGTTCTAGAACAAGTTGGTTGGCGTTACTAATTTTTTTATTCTTCAGGCAGTTTTCTGGGATATCCCCAACGATTTCTCTGGTAATGGTGTTGTTTATTGTATTAGTTTATGATTATGTATTTATTTTAGGATTAACTATGATTGATCAATTGGGACTAGGTAATCAGTTTAGATTGGAAGGGGCACAATCAATAGAGAATGCTTCTGGAAGAACAATAGCTTGGAGGTATGCATGGGAAGAAATTCAAAAAAATATGTTTTTTGGGAGGGGTTGGTCCTATGATGAGTATTGGATATTCGGTCCGATTCAAAAAACGTTAAACCTATTAAATCATCAAGGTGGTGTTCATAATGTTTATCTAATTTTGTGGTTAAATACGGGTGCTGTTGGTCTGTTACTCTATCTTTTTTCATTCATACAGTTGTTTTTTGAAGCGGCAAAAAATTCAGGACTAGCATTGCCAATTCTTTTCGCTTGTCTATTTGTTGCTAATTTTGAACCATGGTTGGCAGCGTCCTTAAATCCTTATACTATTCAGTTTATTATTTGTATTGCGGTTATTTTGCACATTCCAGAAATTAATTATGAAGAGCGTGTTGAAATTGTTAAGGTATAGCCTTTTGTTTCTATTGAGTGTTGAGCTTATTTTAAGGTTGCTTGGGGTTTTGACGCCAGTTCTTTATAATTCAGATTCTAAGTGTGAATACCTGATGGCTCCAAATCAAAATATAAACAGGTTCTTCAAAAACATCATAACTAATAGATATTCGATGCGGAGTAAAGAGTTGAAAAAAGGTACTAAAGTTCGAATTTTAGGTTTAGGAGATTCAATAATTAATGGTGGACAACCTACTGATCATAATAATCTCGCAACCACGATAATGGATTTAAAAATAAAGAAAGATTTCTCAGGCAACGGTGAATTTTTAAATATTTCTGCAGGAAGTTGGGGCCCAGGAAATGTAATGGCATATATAAAAAAGTTTGGAAATTTCGGTGCTAAAAGTATATTTTGGGTAGTATCTAGTCATGATTTAAAAGATAATATGACATTTTTACCAATAGTGGGCAGACACAAGAGCCATCCAGATAAAAATCCAAGGATTGCTATATGGGAATTGGTCAACAGGTATTTTATTCGTCAGGACTATAAGATTATTACTCCAGAATATACTGAATGGCTCCGTAAATATCGCTTGAGCCGAACTAAAAACAACGTTGATTCGCCAGCAGGGAAGAATGTTCATATTCAAGAGCTTATCGATTACTGTAAGCGGAATCAGATAAAACTAATTCCGTATTTGCACCCAGAATTAAAAGAACTTGAAACACAGAAATATAATATTGATGGGGAGGAATGGATTAATATTTTTAGAACAAATGAAATTGAGTTTATAAACGGAATGAAGTATGAAATAAAAGAGGGATACAGGGACAATATTCATTTAAATAAACTGGGGCAAAGAAACATGGCAGAAACTGCATATCCATATCTGTACAAGTCAATTAAAAATTTAGAAAATTGAATTTTGTTTTTTTATATACAGAACTTGCTGGGTATATTGTTAACTGCTTCAATGAGTTGGCTAAAGCAAGAAACAAAGTACATGTTTTTTATTGGGAAATTAATCCAGAAGCACCTTTCGAATTTAATTTGGTGGATGGCGTGGAACTGTACTCGAGAAAAAAGTACAATAACCAAGCTGATTTATTTGAAGCAGTGAAATGTATTAGCCCAGACAAAATAATTTGCTCAGGTTGGGTTGATTCGGTATACCTCAAAATTTGCTCAAAGTATAAAGCTAAAATCCCAACCATATTAGCTTTAGATAATCAATGGAACGGGAATGTAAAACAAGTAGTGGGTAGTTTTGTTGCCCGTTATGTTTTAAGATCCAAATTCTCTCACGCATGGGTTCCAGGGGACAAACAGTATAGATATGCAGAGAAATTAGGATTTGATAGAGATCATATTCAAAAGGGTTTTTATACTGCAAACGTTGAATTATTTCGAAATTTTTATTTACAAAATAAATACGCGAAAGAACAAAATTTTCCTAAAGTTATTTTGTATGTTGGCAGGTATGTTAAGCATAAAGGTATTTTTGACCTTTGGAAGGCATTTATAGAAATGAATGAGGAAACAGGTTCTGACTGGGAATTATGGTGTGTAGGAACAGGTCAAGAGTTTGAAAATCGGAAGAAACACAAATCAATAAAACATTTTGGCTTCTTACAACCAAAGGATATGAATGATGTCATATCCAAATCAGGTGTCTATATTTTACCTAGTCATTTTGAACCTTGGGGAGTAACATTACAAGAATTTGCACTATCAGGTTTACCTTTGCTAGTAAGTGATAAGGTAGGCTCTTTAGAAATTTTTCTTGAAGAAAACATTAATGGATATTCCTTTAAATCTGGAAACGTTTCAAGTATCAAAACGGCACTAAAAAAAATATTCGATATGGAGCAGTCTTCATTAATTAAATTTCAGGGAGCTAGTTCAGAGATAGGTAATAAAATAAATGTCGACCTTTGGGTCAGTACAATAATGAAATTTACGAATGCGTAAAATACTAGTTACAGGAGGAGCGGGAAATATTGGTAGCGCTTTAGTCAAAAAATTATTACAGAATCAACAGAATTTTATTGTTGTAGCAGATAATCTTTCGACCGGTTTGAAAAATAAGTTACCACCTCCATCACCAAAGTGGAAATTTATTAATTGCGACATTAATAAGTATAAAGGTATTTCAGAGTTGATGATATCGAATAATTTCGAATATGTATTTCACTTCGCAGCGTTAGTTGGTGTAGCGCGAACCCAAGAAAACCCAATACAGGTTCTTGAAGATATTGATGGTATAAAGTATGTTCTTGAGCTTAGCAAGAACACTGGAGTTAAACGAGTTTTCTTTTCGTCTTCATCGGAGGTGTATGGAGAGCCAGTAGAATTGCCTCAACATGAGCACACAACACCGCTTAATTCTAGAGTTCCTTATGCTATTGTTAAAAATGTCGGGGAGGCATATTTAAAATCATACAAGCAAGAGTATAATTTAGATTATACCATTTTTAGATTTTTTAATACGTATGGAGTAAATCAAAGTCCTGATTTTGTTGTAACTCGTTTTATTCGTTCGGCACTCAATAATCAAGACATCACTGTTTATGGTGATGGAAGCCAAACAAGAACGTTTTGTTATGTTGATGACAATATAGACTCATGCGTTAAAATATTAGATGAAAACAAGGTGGTTAATGATATAATTAACATTGGTGGAGATGTTGTTATTAAAATAATTGACCTAGCTATAATGATAATTGAGTTAACTAATTCAAGCTCAAAGATTATTAATCTACCACCATTAAAAGATGGAGATATGACTAGAAGGCAGCCAGATAATACAAAAATGTTGTCTATACTTGGAAGAGATTTACTGTCAGTTGAAGAAGGAATAAAACTTATGTTGGCAGATAAAAATTTCGTTAATTCATGTGTGGAATAAACGGAGTATTTCGTACTGGGAATAATAAAGTGCAATATAGCCGCCAAGTTGAAAGTATGAATATTGCTCTTCAGCACCGTGGTCCTGATGATAGCGGTGTTTATTCTGATAAAAATATTTCTCTAGGTCATCAAAGACTCGCAATAATTGATTTGTCATCGGACGGCCATCAGCCATTTCTTTCGGTAGACCAGAACTTTGTTATAGTTTATAATGGTGAATTATATAATTATCAAGATATAAAGTCGCAAATAAAAGATTATCCATTTCAGACGAATACAGATACTGAAGTAATTCTTGCGGCATACATATCTCTTGGCGCGGATTGCCTTAAGCTTTTTAATGGAATGTTTTCTTTTGCTATTTGGAATAAGGAGAAGAAGGAATTATTTATTGCTCGCGATAGAGTCGGAATAAAACCACTTTATTATTCCATTCAAGATACTTGCATTGTATTTTCCTCTGAGATTAGGGCTTTATTAGCTTCAGAAGAAGTGCCTCGAAAACTTAATAAACTTGCTCTGCCAGAATACCTTCAGTATCAAACGGTCCACGCACCAAATACGATAATAGAGGATGTATCCGTTCTTTTACCAGGTTCTTATGCGAGAGTAATTGGGAATAAAATAACTATTGAAAAGTATTGGGATCCAACAAAACATATTAATCCAAGTGTATTGTCACATTCTAAAAAGGAAGTGGTGGATAACGTAGCTAAATTGTTAACGGAATCTGTGGAAAGAAGGATGATATCTGATGTGCCTTTTGGGGCATTTTTATCTGGAGGAATAGACTCTAGTCTTATTGTTGGTTTGATGAATAAAATTACTACTAAGCCCGTAAATACTTTTTCAATAACTTTTGATGATCAAAAATTCTCTGAGGCTAAATATTCCAATATTGTCGCAAAACATTTCAAAACCAACCATAATGAAATACAGTTAAAAGTAAAGAATTTCATTGATGAGTTGCCAAATGCATTAGAAAGTATGGATCATCCAAGTGGCGATGGGCCTAATTCTTACTTAGTATCAAAAGCAACCAAGACAGCAGGAATTACGGTTGCATTGTCAGGATTGGGAGGTGACGAATTATTTGCCGGCTATTCAATTTTTAAACAAGCCTCGGATGTTAATTCTAAAAGCTACTTAAACAATATTCCCGTAAATTTTAGGAAATTATTTGCCCAATTATACGCGCGAACTGCAAGAGGGGTAAGCGGTGAAAAAATATCCGAAGTTCTGAGTCTTCCTAAAATAGCAACTAAATATTTATACCCCACATATAGAAAAGCCCTTCTTAACAGGCAGGTAAATGATTTAACGGGCCCTAACAGTGCTGAAAGAATAAATCTGTTGGGTCAATTCACTCCCCTGAATCGTAACGTATATTTACCTTTATTGAGCGAAGTAAGTGTATATGAGCTGTCTACTTATATGCAAAACACTTTACTTAGAGATACTGATCAGATGAGTATGGCGAGTGCATTAGAGGTTAGAGTCCCGTTTTTGGATCATCAATTGGTAGAATATGTCTTATCCGTTTCGGACGAGATAAAATACCCTTTAACACCAAAGAGTTTACTAATAGATTCATTTAAAGGACTGGTTCCAAACGAAGTTATTTATAGAAAAAAAATGGGTTTTGTTTTACCTTGGACAAAATGGCTCAAAAATGAGTTAAGAGAGTTTTGTGTCGATCGAATGGAAAGTATAGAAAAAAGAGGCATTTTTGAAGGAGGGGTGGTTATCCAATTGTGGAATTCTTTTTTAAAAAATGACCCTAAGGTGTCGTGGAGTAGGGTATGGCATATTGTTGTTTTAGAAGATTGGTTACAGCGTAATAATATTGAAGCCTAAAAAAAAGATATTACTTTTTATAGATTGGTACTTACCTGGTTTCAAGGCTGGAGGTCCAATTACTTCTTGTGCTAATTTGGTCGGACATCTATCGAATCATTATGATTTCTATATTGTAACAAGAAATACTGACTATTGCGAAACAGAGCCGTATGAGTTTATTAGATCCGATGTTTGGAACAATCAAAAGGACGGCTCTTCGGTTTATTACGTATCAGATACTAATCTTAATTTTTCTTTTTTTAAGAAACTAGTTAAGTCGACAGAATTTGATGTAATGTATGTCAATGGGATATATTCAAAATATTTTTCTATATACCCTCTTCTAATTTCGAAAAGTATGGGTAAACATGTTTTAGTTTCAGCTCGGGGTATGTTAGCTAGTAGCGCGATTGGAGTTAAATTTTATAAAAAACGTTTGTTCTTGTTTTTAGCTTCGTTGTTGAAACTATATAGAGGTATAGAATTTCACGCAACAAATGAGAAAGAGAAACAAGATATTTATAATTCAGTTGGTAAAAATGCTAAGGTTAAAATTGCTCCAAACTTGCATAAAGTAAACCTAAATTGTCCAACTTCATCGACTGAGAAGGTAAAGGGTGTCATAAGTCTGATATCGATAGCTCGTATATCTCCTGAGAAAAATCTGTATCAATTATTGGAAATTTTAATGAAACAAACTGCAAATATTACATTAGATATTTATGGCACGCTATACGATTTAAAATATTGGCACGAGTGTCAGGTGTTAATTAGTAAAATGCCTAACAATATCAAAATTAGTTATCGAGGCACCATTCACCCAAACAGTATTGAAGAAACCATAAAAAAATATCATTTTTTAACACTTCTATCCTTTGGAGAAAATTTTGGTCATGTTGTCCTAGAAAGCTTTATGGCAGCTAGACCAGTGATAATAAGTGACCAGACTCCTTGGAAAAATCTTAATGAAAAGGTTTTAGGTTGGGATTTAGATTTGAAACGAAACGATGAGATCAACAATGCGATTGGCGAAGCAGCTCAGATGGATCAGAAGGATTTTGATAAATATGTAGAATCGAGTATTAAGTTCGCAAAGAGCATAATTGAAGACGAAACAATTGTCAAACAAAGTGTAGATTTGTTTGGTGATTATGGTGATTAGAAAATGAATTCGACAGATTTATCAAAATTTAATAATGACTGGTTTGATATTGGTCGAAATAAAATTGTCCTGCTTTTATGGTACATTATAAATGCCGTTGTTTTTAATTCGTATTTACTTCCCGTATCTTCAATTAAGCGTGTTATTCTCAGATTTTTCGGAGCTAAAATAGGTAAGGGAGTTATTCTCAAACCTAAATTGAATATTAAGTATCCATGGAAACTGCATGTTGGAAATCACACTTGGATCGGAGAAAACGTATGGATAGATAATTTAGATGTAGTAGAAATTGGTAATCAGGTTTGTATTTCTCAAGGTGCATTAATATTGAGTGGAAATCATGATTATTCTGCAGTAAATTTTGAATTAATTGTTAAGCCTATCAAAATTGAGGACGGTGTTTGGATTGGTGCGAAGTCAATTGTAGCACAGGGAGTTATATGTAGAAATCATTCTGTTCTAGGTGTTAATTCTGTAGCACGTGATGATATGCATGCGTATTCAATTTATAAAGGTAATCCAGCCGTAAAAATAAGAGATCGTCATATAGGATGAAGGTTTCAATTATTACGGTATGTTATAATAGTGCTAAAACCATTAAGGATACTATTGATTCAGTTGTCGCTCAAAATTATCAAGATATTGAATACATTATCATTGATGGAAAATCAACGGATGGTACACTAGAAATTATAAACTCATATTCGAGCAAAGTTCTGAAATGTTTTTCTGAACCGGACAATGGATTATACGATGCTATTAATAAAGGTATTGAAGTTGCGACAGGAGAAATTGTTGGCTTAGTGCATGCAGACGATGTATTAGCAGCAAAAGATGTAATTAGTAAAGTTGTTGATGTGTTCATTGAAAATAGATGCGAGGCGATATATTCAGATTTACAATACGTGGATAAAGATAATTTGAACAAGGTATTTCGTGATTGGAAAGCTGGGGGCTATTCTGACGGAATGTTTTTGAATGGGTGGATGCCTCCACACCCAACTTTTTATACTAAGCGTAGATTGTTTGAAGATTTCGGTGCTTATGACACATCATTTGAAATATCTGCGGATTATGAATTAATGCTTCGCTTCGTGCATGGGAATAAAATTTCAATTAAATATATTCCAGAAGTTTTAGTAAAAATGAGAGTTGGAGGAAAGAGCAATTCTTCAATTATTAATCGAGTAAAAGCTAACCTAGAAGATAGAAGGGCATGGCGAGTTAATTATCTTAAACCAAACTTTTTCACACTTTATCAAAAACCTTTATCTAAGCTTATACAGTTCCTAAAATAAAAGAAACCTACTAAATTAATTTAGAAGGTTTCTTTATACGTTCTACTTTAGAACTTAGCCCTACTTCTACGTCTACGATTTTTGTTTCCATAGAGATAACTATACTGAGAATGAGTAAAGTTGCGCTTTCCTCGCAATACGTAACTGTAAGAAAACTGAGTCGTCATATACCAGTCGTTAGCATCTGGGTCACCTCTTTTAGCACCCGCATCATAATTCTTAGCTCCAATTAGTTTCTTATCAAGTGTTGCATCATATCTATTTGAATATGCCAAAACCATTGGGTCTGCCCCAGGACCATGATCGTAATAGAATGTACTTGCATCATCGATATAATCAGTAAATGTTTTTCGAGTACCAAATTCCCATCCAATCCTATGTACCTTTTTGTACGTGTAAAAGAAACCTAATCCAAAAGGAATTGATGGCTGAATAGCACTATACTTAACGCCTTCTGTCTTCAGCGGCCGTAGGGCATTATATCCACCAAAGCTTTCATGTGATGCTTTTGGATTATTATAAAACACTCCTATACCGGCAAACAAATAAGCTCTAAAATCTAATTGATATCTGCCAGTATGACCAACATCGTTCACATGGTAAATATATGATTCTAACCTGGTACTTAATTCAACGATATCATTTCTAAAGCTTAAGTTTCTTCCAACTCGAGGACCATTTGTAGATAAATTATCTGCCCCCGCCAATCGAATCATATTCATTTGAATATTTACCCCAATTCTTTCTTTAAATCTATATCTGTAAAATCCTCCAACAGCAAATCGCGTTTGTTGACTTTTCATGTCTAAAATCCAAGGTTGTGCTTCTTTTTCATTCCCACCAAATTCTCCAAGGTATTGAGAAGCCCCTGCTAATATGCCATAATCCATAGCATAGTATTGTGAAAAGCCAATAAATGGAGCGACTATTAAAGCAGTTATTATTAGGATATTACGCATTATATTTTAGCAATTACTAATCAAAAATACTATTTAATGTACAATTCACTACAAATGTAAGCAGAAAACAAGCGCATATATCTACTTTTGGGGTTTAAATTTCCAACATGTCAAATAGAATAATAGAACTTTTTAGTATTAAATATCCAATTATTCAAGCGGGAATGCTTTGGTGTTCACCGTGGGAATTAGCTGCAGCTGTTTCTAATTCAGGAGGTCTTGGTGTTATAGGAGCTGCTTCTATGTACCCAGAGGTGCTTAAAATACATGTGCAAAAATGTAAACAGGCAACAGAAAAACCTTTTGCAGTTAATATGCCCCTACTTTATCCAAATATAGAAGAACACATGCAGACGGTTATCGATGAGGAAGTTCCAATAGTTTTTACTTCTGCAGGAAACCCTAAAGTATGGACACAGCATTTGAAAAGTCACGGAATTAAGGTCGTACACGTTGTATCTAGCGTGAAGTTTGCATTGAAATCCGAAGCTGCAGGTGTTGACGCAATAGTGGCAGAAGGTTTTGAAGCAGGGGGTCATAACGGTAGAGAGGAAACAACCACATTGTGTCTTATTCCAGATGTAGCTAAACAAATTAAGATTCCGCTAATAGCTGCAGGCGGTATTGCATCCGGAGAAGCAATGTTGGCTGCTATGGTTTTAGGAGCTGATGCAGTTCAGATTGGCAGCAAATTTGTAGCTTCAATAGAATCTTCAGCTCATCAGAATTTCAAAGATGAAGTAGTCGAGGCGAAAGAAGGTGATACCAGCTTAGTTCTTAAATCAGTAACACCTGTGCGGTTAATAAAAAATGAGTTTCAGCAACGAGTTTTTGAAGCAGAGCAAAGAGGAGCTAGTGTTATTGAACTAAAAGAAATTCTAGGGAGAGCAAGAGCTAAAAAGGGTATGTTTGAAGGAGACATTATAGAAGGGGAACTTGAAATTGGCCAGGTAGCTTCGATGATAAATAATGTTAAGCCTGCCGCCCAAATTATAAAAGACTTAATTCGTGAGTACAATGAAGCGAAAACAAATATGTTAAACAACAAAAATCACTTTAATTGGGGATGATTAAATACGAAAAATTTACGCTTGAAAATGGTCTCAAAGTCTTAGTTCATATTGATAAATCATCGCCATTAGTTGCGGTTAATTTATTATACGATGTAGGGGCTAGAGATGAGGATTCTAGTCGTACAGGATTTGCACATTTGTTCGAACACTTAATGTTTGGAGGCTCGCAAAACATACCTGATTATGACAAGGTTATTCAGCAAATTGGCGGTAGTAATAACGCATTCACAACCAATGATATAACTAATTACTACTTAACTTTGCCTTCAAGTAATTTAGAAACTGCTTTTTGGTTAGAATCAGACAGAATGAATCAACTTGAATTTTCAATAAAATCATTAGATGTTCAGCGCAATGTTGTTATGGAAGAATTCAAGCAACGATATCTAAATCAGCCCTACGGAGACGCCATGCTGCTGCTGCGTCCAATGGCTTATAAAAAGCATCCCTATTTATGGGCGACCATAGGTAAAGAAATGAAGCATATTGAAGAGGCAAAACTGCAGGATGTTGAAGACTTCTTCTACAAACATTATGGACCGCAGAATTGTGTTTTATCTGTCGTTGGAAATGTAGATGATAATGAGGTAAAACGACTTGCAGAAAAATGGTTTGGCGATATTCCAGACCGAAAGGGCTATGTGCGTGATTTGCAAAAAGAAGACAAGCAATCTGAAGAAAGAACAATTGAAGTGGAGAAAGATGTTCCTGCTGATTCTTTATATATGAGTTTTCATATGGCTAAGAAAGGAAGTGATTCCTATTACTCAACAGATTTGATTTCTGACGTACTTTCTCGAGGCGGGTCCTCCCGATTTAATCAAGAGCTAATTAAAACGCAAAAGGTTTTCGGGAATATAGATGCATACGTTTCAGGAAGTATAGACCCAGGTATGTTTATTATTTCAGGAACACTTCTGCCAGGGATAAAAATGGAAGCGGCAGAAAGTGCTGTTTGGCATGAGTTGGAAAAGGTGACTAGCGAATTAATTCAATCACGGGAGTTACAAAAATTAAAGAATAAAATAGAGTCAACTACTGTGTTTGAAGAAATTGGGGGATTGAACAAAGCGATGAATTTAGCTCAATTTGAATTATTGGGAGATGCAAACGGAATAAATACCGAAGTTGAAAAATACAATCGAGTTACAGCGGAGGATATTAAAAAGGCTGCCAAAACGGTTTTTAGAAGAGAAAACAGCTCAACGCTTCGATATTACGCAAAGAAATGATAGATAGAAGTGTCGCCCCAGCTCATAAAGAGATAAAGAGCGTTAATCTCGATGATTATGAATTGAAATATTTGAGTAACGGAATTCCTGTTTATGTTTTCAATACAGGATCGCAAAATGTTGTGAGTATTGAAATTATTTTTGACGCAGGAAGTTTCAATCAGTCGAAACCACTTGTAGCCTCTTGCACAAATGCATTATTAATGGAGGGTACTGCCAAATATAGTTCGCAACAAATAAATGAAGCTTTAGATTTTTATGGTTCATTTTTGCAAACTGACATTACTAAGGATATTGCTTCGGTTGCCCTTTATGCTCTAAATAAGCAACTAGATAATGTACTACTTTATCTAAATGAAGTGCTCTTGAATCCTACCTTTCCAGAAAACGAGCTACAAACTCATTTGTCAAGAATTAAGCAACAATTCTTGGTTAATTTAGAAAAAAATAGCTCTATCGCCAGACGTGAGTTTTTAAATGTGCTTTACGGAGATAATCATCCTTACGGAAGAAAAGCAGAGGTTGAATTTTTCGACCAAATTTATAGAGAAGATTTGGTCAATTTTTGGTCAAAAAACTATACAGCAAAAAACTGCAAAATATTTCTTTCAGGAAAAATAACAGACGAAGTTTTTAATTCTATTAATTCCTCAATTTCATTTCCTTCAGCTAATTCTCAAGAAATGAATCATTTAGCTAAACCTGTTTCCGCTAAAAAGTTTAAACATTTTATCGAAAAACCGAATTCTGTGCAAACAGCTATTCGGATAGGTAAACGTACTATAGGTAAATCTCATCGTGATTTTGCCAAACTTCAAGTGGTCAATACAATTCTGGGCGGTTATTTTGGGTCTCGTTTAATGAGTAATATACGAGAAGATAAGGGTTATACATATGGTATAGGTTCTTTTGTCGCTCCCCAAAAGCACGATTCTTATTTCGGCATCTCTACTGAAGTAGGTGCTGATGTGAGTCAAAAAGCTATTAATGAAATCTATAAGGAGCTTGAATCCTTGCGAACAGAGTTGGTGTCAGAAGAAGAGTTATACTTAGTAAAAAGTTACTTGATGGGTGAATTGTTGAAATCTGTTGATGGCCCTTTTTCTGTTGCAGAGCGCTGGAAGGGTATCATTCTTTTTGACTTAGATAAAAGCTATTTTGATAGCTTGATAAGCACAATATTAAATATAACTCCTATTGAGGTGCGAGACATTGCAGAAAAGTATCTCGGCAATAATGATATGTATGAAGTTGTAGTTGGTTCAAATAATATGAACTAAAACACGTTTAAAGCGTATAACTTCCATTTTAGAGGTGTTTCAAAGAATTATTATTTTGGTTATTGTTCAAATGTTTGCTTTTCAGCAAATGTTTGCTGGTGTGGATGCTCCTGTTTTGAAGTGTATTTCTGTTGGTGCGAGTGACGATATAACCATAACATGGGTTGCACCAAACGATCCATTGGGAGAATTTAATTCATATAGTATATATCATTCTGTCAATCTTTTAGCGGGATATTCTTTAGGCGCAACTGTTAATAACATCAATCAAGTTAGCTACACTTATTCTGGAGCGAATCTGTTGACTGGCACTGAATATTTTTATGTAATCACCAATTTTGATGATGGAACAGGGGAACAATCTTCCCTAAGCTCAGATACGCTTCAGCCCATGTTGATATCAGTTGAAGGTTTGAGTGCAACACCGGTAATTTTGGAAAGTCAAGCAAGATTAACTTGGAATAAAATTCATAACCCTCGAATAAATACTCATTCAGACTGGTATTTGATTTATAGAATGTTTGCTGGTGGTACTTGGACTTTAATAGATTCCGTAGAATTTGGAACGGAAAATTATCTCGATAGCACAAAGGTATGCTATGACTCTGCATACTATAAAATCGAGGTAGTCGATGCTTCTGGATGTGTTTCAGTATCTAACATCGCAGGAGATGAGGTTGGTGATCAAACCCCCCCCGTAATGCCCGAAATTGATTCTGTTAGTATAAATCCATTAACTGGAGAAGTGAATGTGGGGTGGGTAAAAAGTGTCTCGGGTGATGTTGATGGCTACATTGTTATTTTAGAATTAGCAACAGGCGGTTATCAAATTGATACGATTTGGGGAATAGATAGTACTTTTTTTATTGATTTGGATGCTGATCCAAATAGTCAGTCTGAGATTTACGGTTTATTAGCTTTTGATTCTTGTTGGGGTGGAGGCACTCCCAATACTAGTGCATCTGGGACTAATCACGAAACGATATTCTTAGAGGCAGAGTTGAGTCCTTGTGATAAAGAAATTCAAATTTCTTGGAATCATTATGTTGGTTGGAGTTCCGGAATAAGTGAGTATAAAATTTTTGTAAGCGAAAATGGCGGTTCCTCTCAATTATTAATTACGATTAGTGGAAATAATACAAGTTACATTCATCAAGGATTAAACGCGAATTCTAATTATTGTTATTTCGTTCGCGCTATCGAAGCCGGAGGAACTGGTCGCACATCTTCATCTAATTTGGTTTGCTTGAATGTTGTAGTCCCTAATTTTCCGCAAAAGCAGTACTTGAACTATGTAACCGTATTAAGTGAGTCTACCGTTGAAGTATCATGTTATATTGATTTAACTGCTGCTGTTCAATACTACGATATAGAAAGGTCTTCTGATAATGGTGTTGAATTCGAAGTAGTAGAACAAATAGTTTCACCTGCTTCTTCTCGATTAGTTTATATAGACTCAATGTTAAATACTAATACTACGAGTTATTACTATCGTGTAGCGGCAATTGATGTTTGCGGCAATTCGATAGAGGTATCTAACACTTCGAATACAGTGTTAACAACAATATCTAAAGGTAATAACGAATACATTAATGAGATTAGCTGGACGAATTATTCAGATTGGGAAACATTTGGTCAAGGGGTCAGCTTTTACAATGTATACAAATCTGATAATGGTGTTTTTAATGACCTGCCAATAGCTATATTACCTGATTACGAAACATTTTTTGAAGACGATGTGTCAGATGAGGCGAATCATATTGGTACATTTTGCTACCTGATTCAAGCCATTGAGTCTGACGGAAATATCTATTCACATAAGGATTCTAGTCGTTCTAATATTGTTTGCAATACCATTGCACCTAAAGTATATATTCCAAATTCGTTTACTCCAAACGATAATGGACTCAATGATGTTTTTAAACCTCAGGTAAGTTTTGCAGATCCAGAAAATTATTATTTCGCGATTTACAATCGATTTGGTAATTTAATATTCGATACAAACGATTATTCGGTTGGTTGGGATGGGTTGGATGCTCCAGTTGGATTGTATGTGTATTACTTGAGGTTTTCTGACGGCACAGCAGAAATTCAGGAAGTAAGGTCCAGTGTTACTTTAATAAGGTAACCTATATCAGTTGCATAGATAAATTCATTAACTTTCCGTCCATTTATGACTTTAACAGGTATAATATTTTTATTGTTAATCGGAGTAGTTCTTATTTTGGTTGAGATTTTTTTAATTCCAGGAATTGGAGTGGTAGGTGTTCTTGGTGCTCTAATGATGTTAGTAGGTGTTTACATGGCTTATCAAATAGAAGTTATTTACGGTCATATTGCATTACTAAGCTCAGTTGTTTTTTTAGGATTTAGTGGGGCGTTAGCTTTTAGAGCTAAAACATGGGAAAGGTTTTCATTAAAAAGTGAATTAACAGGAAAGGTAAATTTAATTGATGAGCAAATTATTCATGTTGGAGATAAGGGTGTAGCGATTTCAAAACTTGCGCCAGCGGGGAAGGCAAGAATTAACGAAAAACTATATGAAGTTCATTCTAAGTATGGATTATTAGAAAATAATACTACTATTGAAGTAAATAAAATTGAATCAAATAAGATAATTGTAATAAAATCAGAATAAAATGGGTGATTTAGCAGGTATGGCCGTTATAGGTGTTGTAGGTTTAGTAGGATTGTTGATACTTTTGTATTTAATTCCGGTCGGTCTTTGGTTTCAATCCGTTGTGTCTGGAGCTAAAGTTTCAATGTTACAGCTAATTTTTATGCGTTTTAGAAAAGTGCCACCATCATTAATGGTCAACGCTAGAATTAATGCGAAAAAAGCAGGAATCGAAATCTCTACAGATTTATTAGAGTCGCATTATATGGCAGGTGGAAATGTTATGAATGTAATAAATGCTTTGATATCTGCTGACAAGGCCAATATCTTATTGGATTATCAGGCTGCTACAGCAATAGATTTAGCTGGCAGGGATGTTCTAGAGGCAGTTCAGATGTCTGTAAACCCAAAAGTAATTGATACGCCACCGGTAACCGCTGTGGCGAAAGATGGTATTCAGTTAATTGCCAAAGCAAGAGTTACTGTGCGTGCTAACATCAAACAGTTGGTTGGGGGAGCAGGTGAAGATACTATATTGGCAAGAGTTGGAGAAGGTGTCGTTTCTTCAATTGGATCTGCGTCATCGCATAAAGCAGTTTTAGAGAATCCAGATTCTATTTCAAAAGTGGTTTTAGGTAGAGGATTAGATACAGGAACAGCATTCGAAATTTTATCAATTGACATCGCTGATGTAGATATAGGTAAAAACATTGGTGCGATTCTTCAAACTGATCAGGCAGAAGCTGATAAAAATATTGCCCAAGCTAAAGCAGAGGAAAGAAGAGCGATGGCCATAGCAGAAGAGCAAGAAATGAAGGCTAAAGCTCAAGAAGCGAGGGCAAAAGTAATATTAGCTGAAGCGGAGGTGCCGCAAGCTATGGCAGAGGCTTTTAGAAGTGGCAACCTTGGTATTATGGATTACTATAAAATGAAAAATATTCAGGCTGACACAGGAATGAGAGATTCTATTTCTAAACCAGACAATAAACCTAAAAAATAAATAAACCTAAAAATAAAAAAATGAATGCAGATATCGCTTTACAACTATTAGTTAATGGTAATGAAAAGTACGTTGCCGATAAAGAAAATGTTGGTGCCTCAGCTTCAATAAGGTCGAGTTTGGTTTCAGGCCAAAGTCCTTATGCTATAATTTTGAGTTGTGCTGATTCCAGAGTAATTCCAGAATCAATTTTTGATGCCGATGCAGGGCAGATATTTGTTTGTCGCGTAGCTGGGAATATTGCTAATGCTTCAACAGTGGCAAGTATTGAATATGCAGTTGCGCATTTAGGAACTAAACTTATTATGGTCCTTGGTCATGAAAGCTGTGGAGCAGTAACTGCGGCTATTGCCGGAGTCAAGGAGAGTCCTAGTTTGGCTCATTTACTTGAACAAATTGAGCCTGCTGTTCATTCTTGTGGCTCTAGCGAGGTAAATGAGGTTGTTAAATACAACGCACAATTAACAGCTAAAGAATTACTTAACAAATCTGAAATTATTAGAAATTCAGAGGGGCTAAAAATCGTATCCGGGTTTTATAATTTAGATTCTGGTCAGGTCGACGTTATATAGATTAACTAATTTTCAACAAAAAAGGGAGCAAGTAATAAACTTGCTCCCTTTTTTGTTACTGAACGTATTCTTTTAAGTTGGCTCAATTAAGCTATGTCTAATTTTGTTTAATTTAATAGTAATTTGCGCAAGCTGGGTGCGATTGATCTCTGCAGATTTTCTATTAATATATTTTCCTGTTGTATCAGTCATTGCCTGGATTAAAAGTTCTTCATCAAGTTCAACACCTTCATATAACAATCGGAGCTGAGTTAGATCATCAATAAGTTGGCCAAAAAGTGGCTCGGTTTTAAAGTTATTTAATAGCATAATAAATTTCTCCAAAATAAGTTTTTGTTCTCCAATTTTGGCATTTAAAGTTTCGTTTTCAAATTCAGAATTGTATGTTACAGTAGTTGCTATATGAATGGCTTCTAGCCAGCTTCCTACCATTAATAAGAGACTTGTATTGTGTCTGTCATTTTCTCTTAAATATTTATCCATTTTTGTAAAGACCCCACCTGTCATAGCAAAAATTGAATCGGTCAACATTCCAGCTTCCTTTATTTGTTCAATACGATTTCTATCGATGAAATGCGACAAGTCTAAATCAATAGCTAAACTATTAATTACTTTAAGGTGGTCTGTTAAAAGGTCTCCCCGATCATAAGCGCCAATATATGCAAGGTCAGTTCCGTATATCCCCAGATTAATCGTTTTTCTAAAGCTGGTAGTGTAGCTCTCTGCATTAAGCGGGTTATTTAGCGTTAGCGCAGAAAATAAAGAACCAGAAGTCTTAATTGTTGCAGTAATTTCATTTGCAGTAGGCATCGTTATAATTACCGAATTTACATCCTTTAATGGTATAACTTTTGTGTATATGGTTTGTTTAGAGCCAATAATCTCTTTTTTTTGTAGTTCAATTTCTTGTTGAGGTTCAGTAGCGTTTTCGCAACTAAATAACAGCGAAGTTGAGGCTAAAATTGTAATTATTTTTTTCATAGAATCAGAAAATATAGGTTGCAAAGTAACAAAAACTCTTTAATACACATCAGGTTTGTTGATAAAACTTATAACTTCAATTAAAAAACGGCAATTACCTTGGTAAATTTACCATTAATTAAAAATATATATAAATAATATGCGAATTTATATACTTATAACACTGTTTTATAGCTTTTTAAGCTTTAGTTGTGTTGGTGGTTTCGTTCAAAATAAAGTCACGCCTGAAGCTAAAGATTCGGCAAGTGCTAAAGATGAAATTATTGACCCAATCTTGTTTGAGATGGTCGAATCGGAATGGGTAGATTCGGTAATGCAGACATTAAGTTCAGACCAAAGAATTGCGCAGTTATTTATGGTTGCCGCCTACTCTAATAAAACCCAAGATCATGTTAATGAAATTACAAAACTGGTAGAAGAACAAAAAATAGGCGGATTAATTTTTTTTCAGGGTGGACCCGTTCGGCAAGCTAAACTAACTAATTTTTATCAAGAAAAATCAGCAGTCCCGTTATTGCTCTCAATGGATGCAGAGTGGGGGTTAGCAATGCGCTTGGATAGCACAGTGAAGTATCCTCGCCAGATGACGCTGGGAGCAATTCAAGACAATGATCTTATATACAAAATGGGGGAGGATATAGCTGAGCAATTTAAACGTATTGGAGTTCATGTAAATCTAGCTCCAGTTGTTGACGTAAACAATAATGCTAAAAATCCAGTAATTAATAGCCGTTCTTTTGGTGAAGACAAGGTTAACGTGGCAAACAAAGGAATTGCTTATATGAAAGGAATGCAAGATCATCATGTTATGGCAAATGCAAAACATTTCCCTGGTCACGGAGATACAGACTCGGACTCACACAAGTCTTTGCCGATTATAAATCATGATTTAGAACGCTTAAATGATACCGAGCTTTATCCCTTTAGAAGATTGATTGAAGAAGGTTTGGGTAGCATGATGATTGCTCATTTGTTTATTCCTAGTTTGGATTCTACACCAAATCAGGCTTCAACTTTGTCTAAACCTATTGTAACAGGTCTTTTAAAGGGAGAAATGGGTTTTGAAGGCTTAATTTTTACAGATGCACTTAATATGAAAGGGGTAAGTGCCTATTTCGAGCCTGGTGTTGTTGATGTAAAGGCTTTGCTAGCAGGGAATGACGTATTACTGTTCTCGGAAGATGTACCAACTGCAATGAAGGAAATCAAGAAAGCCATTGAATTAGGGCAGATTACTCAATCTGAAATAGACGCACGTTGTCGTAAGATATTGGTAGCTAAGCAATGGGTAGGTTTAGATAAGTATCAGCCTATTGAGCTCAAAAACTTGTACCAAGACCTAAATAAGCCCGAATACTATTCACACAATAGAAAATTGTACGAAAACGCAATGACTCTGCTCAAAAATGATGAAGCCTTATTGCCATTGAAAAAGATTGACTCACTTAAAATTGCTTCATTAGCCATTGGTGATACAAAAGTGAATACTTTTCAGAAATCGTTGGAACGTTATGCTGCGGTAATGCATTTTAATACACCTAGTAATCCCACCGATGACCAAATTTTAAAGACGTTATCTTCTTTGCAAGATTATGATTTGGTGATAATAAGTATTCATAAAACGAATGAAAGTCCAAGTAAGAATTTCGGTATAACCACACAAGCAATAAAGCTGGTTAACGCTTTACAAGAAAAGAAAGCAGTTGTGCTAGACGTTTTTGCGAATCCTTATAGCTTGAGCAAGTTTCATGGAGCTGAAAACGCAAACGCAGTAATCGTTTCCTATCAAGATAGACGATTTGCTGAGGAATCTTCAGCGGCACTTATTTTCGGAGGCATACAAGCTAAGGGACAATTACCAATAACAGCTTCGCAGCATTTTAAATTAAATGATGGATTACAAACTTCTGAGTGGGTTCGATTACGATACGGAAGCCCAGAAGATGTTGGAATTAATTCTGAAGATTTGGTCCAAATCGGTGAGATATGCAACTCGGGAATAGCCGATAAGGCTTTTCCTGGTTGCCAAGTCGTTGTATTAAAAGAGGGGAGCATGATTTATCAAGAATCCTACGGATATCACACTTATGAAAAGAAACGAGAAGTGCGTAACGATGATATTTACGACATAGCATCTATAACTAAAATAGCAGCCTCTGTGCTTTCTTTGATGTACTTACAAGACAATGGAAACATTAATTTAGATTATAGCTTGTGCGATTACATACCAGAAATGGTTGACACAACGCTATATCAGAACATGGTATTGAGAGATATATTATCACATCAAGCTGGGTTGGTTTCTTGGATTCCATTTTATAAGAAAACATTAATAAAAGGAATGCCTCGATTCGATATTTATAGTCAAGCTGAATCGGAATTGTATAGCCACAGAGTGGCGGAAGATTTTTACATAAAAACAGCTTACTCTGATGAAATGATTAGGAGAATTTTGGGTACTTCCTTAAAAACACCAGGCAGATATAAATACAGTGATTTAGGATATTACTTGATTCAAAAAATAATCGAAAAGGAAGTGCAAATGCCCTTAGATAGTTTTGTTTCTAAAACTTTTTATCAACCAATGGGACTTAATACTATGGGGTACAAACCAAGAACTAGGTTTGAGTTAGATAGAATTACACCAACTGAATACGATATGTTATTTAGAAAACAACTGGTACACGGTGATGTACACGATCCAGGTTCTGCAATGCTGGGCGGTGTTGGTGGCCATGCAGGAGTTTTTTCTAGTGCAGAAGACTTAGCTAAGCTTATGCAGATGTATATAAACGGAGGGACATATGGCGGAGTACGATATATTTCTGACAGCACGTTGGATGAGTTTACCGATTGCCAAAACTGCACAGGTGAAGAAGGAGAAAACAGGCGGGGAGCTGGTTTTGATAAGCCTGTTAGGGTTGGCGGTGGCGGGCCAACATGCCAATGTATATCGTTCGATAGTTTTGGCCACAGTGGTTTTACAGGAACCATAGCTTGGGGAGACCCAGATGAAGATTTAGTTTATATATTCCTTTCTAACCGAGTATACCCTGACGCTGATAATCGGAAGTTGATAACATCTGGCTACCGCACCCAAATTATGAAAGTGATTTACGAAGCTGTAGCGAATTCTAAAGAGGTGGTGCAATAGTTTATCATTATGAAATTTAGCATTTCTAATGCTAAGAATTTCGCTTCTAAAATTTTTCGTTTGTCATAGATTCATCAATGATTGTTTATTTAATTAAAACCTAAAAAACGATCAATATCATAGATGTTCTAAAGTAGCATTTGAGCCTTTATTTCCAAATGATATTACTCCCAGTAAATAGACATCTATGGCAAAATGGGCAGCCATGGCCGAAACCATTCCTAATTCTTCAAATCCGTAGCTGATACCAATCATTACAAGCGTCAGATATCCTCCATAGATGCTGATTTTCCAATCTTTAGGATTGAGATAGCCATGTATACCTACAAAAACAATAGAAGTAAAATAGATGCCTAGCCAATATTGTATTGCTCCACGAAACAGAAGTTCCTCACCAACTCCTGCACAAAATGAAATAAAAATAACATCTAGCCAGTTGAGTTTTAGCTGCTGAATAATTGAAGAGTAAAAATTCTTAACCTCATGCATCAGTTGCATCTTTATCAATTGCCAGCCCAACCAAGCTGTTACTAATCCATAGATTAAACCGATAGGTAGTTGATAATACCAAAACATGCCTGTTTCGAACAAGGAGACAGTAGTTGTATCCTGAAAAAACTCAATTACAAGGATGCCAATTCCACCCATGCCAACTAGTGTTAAAAGGCCAAGGAGGTATAGTTTACTTTTTGTCATTACAAATTCGTACAAAATTTTTCAAAAGCTGCAATCCGTTTTTACCAGATGTTTCAGGGTGGAACTGAACACCAAATAATGCCTTTGACAGGTGTTGCATTCCCTCAATTTTACAGTAGTCTGATGTAGCAGTTTGTTCAAAATGTTTAGGAAGAGAAATCATTTCGCAATGGTCTTCGTTAAATATTGAATTAGCTCCTATCCCCTTGAAAAGTTTAGAATTTGTTTCCAGACTTATCTCTATAGACTTTCTAGCTTCTTTGCAACGGGCTGCAGACGCACCCCAAACCATACCTAATATTTGATGACCGAAACAAATTCCAAGTACAGGAATAGTAATTTTAGTCAGAAACTGAAATTTGTCCAAGTATGGTTTTGTATCAATTTCTGTAACTAAGATAGGAGCTCCACTAATGATAATGCCTTTATATGTGATAATGTCCTTCCAGTCATCTGCCAATGAAAAACATGCAGTTTTTTCTCCTAGTTGGTCAATAAATTTGCCAATTTTTGGAGATTTGTTACTTCCACAATCAATAATGAGAATCATTAGATGGTTTTGCTCAAAAATACATGAATATATTTGCAAAAAAATTATCTGTAATGAAGTACAACCTATCTGAGATTAATGAGATAATAAGAAATAGAAGGAGCATATATCCTAAGCATTTCAGTAAGAGAAAAGTGCACAAGGAAATGATCGAAACCATTCTAGAAAATGCTCGTTGGGCTCCCACACATGGTTTAACTCAGCCTTGGTCATTTAAAGTATTTATGGATAAAGGATTGAATAAATTGGGTGAATTTCATGCTAAAACCTATAAAATGAAAACTCCAGCTAATTTATTTTTAACAAAAAAACACGATAAACTAATTGTTAACGCCATGCAATCTTCCGCTGTAATAGCTATTTGTATGAAACGACAAGATATCGAAAAAATCCCTGAGATAGAAGAAATTGCAGCAGTTGCATGCGCTGTTCAGAACATGCATTTAACAGCTACAGCCTACGGTATTGGTGCGTGTTGGGTTACTGGAGGTTCAGCTTATTCGGATGAGATGAAAGCATTTTTAGGGTTGAGATCAAAAGATAAATGTTTAGGGTTGTTTTATATAGGCTATCCAAATATAGAATGGCCTAAAAGTCAACGTCAGCCAATTGAGTACTTTACAGAATGGGTAACTGAATAAATATTGTATTTTTGAAACCTGTCAGAAATTGAATATTTAAAATGAGAAATTTAGTATTACTTCTTCCTTGTATTTTGTTATTGTGTATAGGTCAAAAATCTATTGCGGGAGACGATTTTAAAAAACTATTTCACGAGGCACAAATTCTAATGTTTAATGAAAATTATGAGGTTGCTTTGCCTATTTTAATAAAATTGGACTCGATGCAGGCCAATAATGCTAATATTCTTTACCAGATTGGCATGTGTTATTATTTTTCACCTTTGGAAACGGAAAAATCTATTTCTTATCTTGAGAAAGCTGTAAAATCAGCTAATGTAGAATATCAAGAGGGGCATGAAAAAGAGACGAACGCACCTCATTGGGCTTATTATTTATTAGGTAAAGCCTATAATAAGAATTACAATTTTGATCATGCAATTTCGACCTTCGAACAATATAAAATTTCAATTGGTGAAGTGGATAGCACTACTATTGCCGATATTGATTATCAAATACAAATCGCGAAAAACGGTAAAATACTGGTCAGTTCTCCTGTGAATATGAGTATTAAAAATTTAGGAGAAAAAGTAAATTCACCGTTTCCAGATTATAAGCCAGTATTAACAGCTGATGAATCTGAATTGATATTTACATCAAGAAGAGAAGGTTCTACAGGTAATGCTATTAATCCGGAAGGAAAGTACTTCGAAGATATTTATATTTCACAAAGAACAGATGGGGAATGGACTGAACCCGAAAGGATTGGAGGCCATATTAATACCGATGATCATGAAGCCACTGTAGGTTTATCTGCTGATGGTCAAATATTGTATATTTATAAATTTAGCGAAGGTTCTGGTGATATTTACTTCAGCGAATTAGATGGCTCTAATTGGAGTGACCCAAAAAGAATGGGATCTGATATAAATCAAAAATCATGGGAAAGTCATGCCTCTGTTAGTGCGGATGGAAAGTTCTTGTACTTTACTAGTGATAGAGAAGGAGGTTTTGGAGGAACAGATATTTATTTCTGTAGAAGGTTACCTGACAATACATGGGGCTTGGCATTAAATATGGGTCGTAACGTAAATAGTCCGTATGACGAGGATGGGGGGTATCTGCATCCGGATGGAGAGAACTTTTTTTTTAGCTCGAAGGGGCACACCACAATGGGAGGATTTGATATTATGACAGTACATTTAATTGATCCAGAAAACGACCTTTCCTGGTCTGAATCTCAGAATATAGGATATCCAGTCAACACGACCGGTGATGATGTTTTTTATATTCCTACAACTGATGGAACGGGAGCTTATTATTCTTCTTTTAGAAAAGACGGATTTGGTTACCAAGATATATATAAGATTAGTTTTCCTGGCGTGGAACAAAAGTCACTGACTGTGTACAAAGGGGCAATTCATGCTCATGGAGGTATTAAGCCAAGTGAAGTAAAAATTGAAGTTTTCAATGTTGAAACAGATGAATTGGTTGGTGAGTACACTCCGAATAGCGAAACGGGTGAGTATTTAATAGTACTCCGGCATGGGGTATCTTATGATATAACTTATGAAGGTCCTGGATGTTTTTTTCACTCAGATCATGTTGAGGTTGGGGAGCACTCTCAGTATCATATTATTGAACAAGCGATTGATTTAGATCCATTAAAAGCAGGGATGATTTTAGGTTTGAATAATATATTCTATGAATTTGACAAGGCAGATTTAACAATTGAATCTACTACAGAGCTAGAAAGGTTGCGCGGTTTGATGTTGAAATGTCCCCATTTGGTTATTGAAATTGATGGGCATACAGATACTAAAGGTTCAGCAGAATACAATCATAAATTGTCGCAAAGAAGAGCACAATCAGTTGTTGATTATTTGTTAGAGAGAGGAATTACTGCTGATCGATTATCTGCCCAAGGTTATGGAGAAGAAAAACCTATAGTTTCAGATGCAAATCCTGATGGTACATTTAATGAAGAGAAAATGAAGGAAAACAGAAGAACCGAAATGAAAGTAATCGCTGTTGATTAGATTGTTTTTTCTACGAACGGCTTTATGTTCAGAGATATATTGGGTTTATAAATAACGCGTTCTTAGCATTTACTTCCCACTCAGTTTTTATATAATCATCTTCAGGCTTCATGTCATAAAGAGGGACTTAGGTGTCATCATTTCCAATAATACTCATCAACTGCGGTCATATTGTCAGAAAATTAGTTGTGGTACAGACTTTGAAAAGTATTATAGCGTAAAATTATGACATAAAGCTTGCAGAAGAAATGCGCTGCAAACAATCAACTTTAAACTAATTAACTGTAAAAATGGCAAAAGGAAAGATAAAAGTGAATACGGAGAACATATTTCCGATCATAAAAAAATTCTTGTATTCCGATAATGAAATTTTCTTGAGAGAGCTTATTTCTAATGCAACCGATGCAACTAATAAACTAAAAACCTTCTCTGCAACAGGCGAGATGAAAGGAGATGTTGGTGATACAACTATTGAAATTGAAATAAAAAAAGAAGAAAAACAACTCATCTTTAGAGACCGAGGAATTGGGATGACAAAAGATGAGGTGGTAAAGTATATTGCTGATATAGCTTTTTCAGGTGCAGAAGAATTTGTTGAAAAATATAAAGATAAGGGCGACACAGCGAACATTATTGGTCACTTCGGCTTGGGTTTTTATTCCGCATACATGGTTGCTGAAAAGGTTGAAATAAATTCGAAATCGTTTAAAGACGAACCAGCAGTTTTGTGGTCTTGTGATGGTAGTCCAGAGTTTACTACTTCTAAGTCAGACAAAACTGAAAGAGGTACAGAAATTATTCTTCATATAGCGGAAGATTCAACAGAGTTTTTGGAAGAAGCGAGAATCACTACTTTGCTAACCAAGTACTGTAAATTTATGCCAGTTGCAATTAAATTTGGAACAAAACAAGAACAAGAAGATGATCCCAAAGGAAAAAAAGACAAAGATGGTACAGTTGAAAAGATAACTAAGACTGTTGATAATATCATCAATAATCCTAAACCAGCTTGGACTAAGACTCCATCTAAACTAAAAGACGAAGATTACAAAGGATTTTACAGAGAGTTGTATCCGATGAATTTTCAAGAACCATTGTTTCACATTCACTTGAATGTTGATTATCCGTTCAACCTTACTGGAATTTTATATTTCCCGAAGTTGGCGAATAATATCGAGGTTCAAAAAGACAAGATACAATTATATAGTAATCAAGTTTTTGTAACTGATTCAGTTGAAGGAATTGTTCCGGAATTTTTAACCCTTTTGCATGGTGTAATAGATTCTCCAGATATTCCGTTAAACGTTTCTCGTTCGTATCTTCAAGCTGATGGTAATGTAAAGAAAATCGCTAGCCACATCACTAAAAAAGTAGCTGATAAATTAGCTAGCTTATACAAAAAAGACCGTAAAGATTTCGAATCTAAGTGGGACGATATTAAGGTATTTATCGAGTACGGAATGTTATCTGAAGATAAATTTAACGCTAAGGCAGAAAAATTCGCTTTATATAAAAGTACTGATGGAATATATTCCACAATGGAAGAGTACAAAGAAAAGATTAAGGCGAATCAAGTTGATAAAGACGGAAATACCATCTGTCTTTACACAAATGATGAGCAAGCTCATCACAGTTATATTCAAACGGCCAAAGAAAGAGGTTATGATGTATTGATAATGAACTCTCCGTTAACGAGTCACTTCATTAGTAAGGTTGAGCAAGCAAATGAAAAAGTGAAATTTGCTAGAATTGATTCAGATACGTTGGATAAATTAATTCCTAAGGAGGAAGAAATTCCTTCTAAACTTTCTGAAAAAGACGAAGAGAAACTAAAGCCAGTGATTGAAAGTGTTGTGAAAAAAGAACAATTTATGGTTCAATTCGAAAGCATGAATGAGAAAGAAGCACCAGTATTAATTACTGAGCCAGAATTCATGCGTAGAATGAAAGAACAACAAGCTATGGGTGGCGGAGGCATGATGGGTATGGGATCCATGCCTGATATGTATAATTTGGTTATTAATTCGAATCATCCTTTAATTTCTAAAATTTTATCAGAGAAAGATGAGTCGAAACAAAAAGATATGACCAAACAAGCGACTGATTTGGCACTTTTGTCTCAGAATCTTCTAAAAGGTGAAGATCTTACTAATTTTATTAAACGAAGTACTGAGTTGATAAGCTAAAGATTGGCTAAAATAAAGACAAAAAAGTGAGGCATTGCCTCATTTTTTTTGCTAAAAAAGTAAAAACACGCCTAATTCAAAGCGGTGAAAGTTGTTTTTAGCAGTGACGGTACCATTTTCCACGAGTACTGAATCCCAGCCATTAGAAACCCAAATTAAATGAGGGTATGATACAGTTGTTTTTTGATATCTATAGCCAAGTTGAAATCCCATTCCGAAATTAGCGCTAAAGTGTTTATTCATACCAATTCCAATTCCGACTAAGGGGCCTCCATTATAGTCTGAAGCTATATTGGAATGATAATTGCCCCATTGGTCATAATAATATTGGTTTGTGCCGTTTCCGGGATTCCCCGAATAAAAATTATATCCTCCGTAAACGTATATGTATGGTTGAGTTGCACCGGTGCTAATATTTATTTCACCTTCCAAAAACAAGGGGATATAACGCTCGTTGAATCCTTCAATCCCAGATCCCAATCCTAAATAAAAACGATCTTTGAATTTGTAACCTCCTTGAATTTTGGTGCCAGAAGAAAGCGCAGACCCACCATATAAGCAAGTACTTAGTTTAATGGAGAACCCATTTGGTTTGGCTCCGGATTTGTTTTGTTTTACAATGTCAACTTCATCTTTATCAAATACATAAAAACTATGGTCTTTTAACTCAATACCGATTTTATTACTGTCTAACGGCGATATTATTGTCCCCCGAATAATATTTCCGTTTGCCAAATAAATAGCATCTCCATTTTTCTGAGCGCTGGTGTTGATAATGCTTGAAGAAAGGATGGCTAATAAAATTGAAAGAGGTTTAAGCACGCTAGTCATTGATTTAGTAGCAAGTTATTTTTTTTTCATACATTTACATCGTAAACATAGATAAATATTCATTTGGATATCTTTAAAATATAAAAAATCATGAGAAATATCTTCCCAATTATAGTAATAGCCATACTTTTTCAGAGCTGTTTAAAAGATAAGCACACTGAGAAAAGAACTTATACTGCTAACTCTCCGATTTATATGACCTATGAAGATTTAGCGCGTGCAATAAAAATTGAGGGCCCAAAAGAGTTATGTACTCCTAGAAAAATTTATGCTTCGGGTTCATTTTTGTTTATTAACGAATTAGGTAAAGGGATTCACGTTATCAATAATGCTGATCCTAGAAATCCAGAAAATTTGTATTTTATTAACATTCCTGGTAATGTTGATATATCTGTAAACGATGGATACCTATATGCTGATAGTTATTCTGATTTGGTAACTTTTGATATTAGAGACATAAACAGTATAACCGAGGTTTGCAGAGATAGTAAAGTATTTGAATACGTTTTGCCACCCCATAATTCTCAATATCCAATCGCGATGATTGACCCTGCTAAAGGAGTTGTTTCTAGCTGGGAGGTAATTGAAGTAACTGAAGTTTGTGAGCAAGGTGACTGTGGTCAGCATTATGATATAAACTTCAATAATGAAAGATTGGTTCTTAATGAAGGTACTTTTGGTGAAGCAGGAAACGGTTTACAAGTCGGAAAAATGGAAGGGGTTAGCGTTGCAGGTTCAATGTCTCGTTTTATGATTTCTGAGCAAATTTTATACGCTATTAGTAGTATTTCTGACGTTGCGATTTTTAACGTGGCAGATGCATCTTGTCCAACGCTTTCAGGCGAGGTAGAGCTGCAATGGGGTATCGAAACTTTATTTAGCTACAAAGACAAGTTGTTTGTTGGTGCTGAAACAGGGATGTATATATACGATTTAGAAAACGTTGATAAACCAGTGTATATTTCAGCATTTGAGCACGTTCAATCGTGTGATCCAGTTGTTGTTTATGAAGATAGAGCATATGTCACAATTAGAGGAAATGACCAATGTGGTGGTTGGGATAACCAGTTGGATGTAGTTGATATTTCAGATATTAGGAACCCAGAATCTATTGCAGATTACAGCTTGAATTCCCCATATGGTTTGGGAATTGATGGAGAAAATGATGTTTTGTTTGTTTGTGATGGATCTTCTGGAGTGAAAATATTCACAGATTTGACTAATCAAGTTACAGCTGGTTTAGTTCAAGGAAATGATTACACAATAAGCAATACAGGATATGATGTTATTCCAATGAACGGTAATTTAATATTAATAGGTGACGATGGTCTTTACCAATACGACTATACCAATCTAAATGATATTCAATTGATGAGTATGATTGCAACTGGTCAGTGTCTAGAATAAAGTAAAATAAAAGATTAGATTTTGGGCGATATGGTATTCCATATCGCCCAACTTTTTTCAGCTTGAAGTTCAAGCATTTCGCTGCCATTCTTTATTATGCAGCCCATCATTTTTCCTTTAGTTAGAAAAGCAGTTTCTACAGGATTGTAAACTAAATCAAACAAGATGTGCTCTTTAGTAATTCCTTCGTAAGGAATGCTAGGTAAAGAATTAGTATTTGGATAAGTACCTAATGGTGTAGTATTTATAATTAGTTTATGGCTAGCAATCGTAGCTGAAGACAAATTCTTATACCCTAAGCTTTGTGTTGACGGTTTTCTAGAAACAAACCTTGAGTTAATATTCAGATTGTCAAGAACAAATTTCACAGCTTTAGAAGCCCCCCCAGACCCTAAAATAAGCGCGTTGTTATTGGCGTTCTTAAGTAAAGGACTTAGTGCCTTCCGAAAACCATATGCATCTGTATTGTGACCGATTAATTTGTTGTTCGCGAACTCAATGCAATTAACGGCACCAATCGATTTAGCCTCCGGAGTTAGTTCATCAAGAAATGGGATAACGTATTCTTTATAAGGCATGGTGACATTGAGTCCCGAAAAGTTTTGCGCTTGAATAAGTTTTGGAAAATCTTTAATTGTTTCTAATTCGTATAAGTTATAGTCACAATTAGAAATGTCATCGATTGAAAACTTGTCCTCAAAATATTTTTTTGAAAATGAGTGAGAAAGAGTTTTTCCAATTAATCCGAATGACTTCATCTATAGATTCTCTATTACTACCTCAACCAATTCTTTTATCGTTTTTTTGTAATCCTTACTATACTCCTTTCGGATTCTGTTTGCGATAATTGCACAAACCGTAACGCAGTTGTGGTCTAGTAATTTTCCGAAACCAAATAGAGCAGAGGTCTCCATCTCAAAATTAGTTATTCGATGCTGATTAAGAGAAAAAGCAGTTAACTCCTCGTTTAGTATTGAGTTGATTGGTTTTAATCTTAACGCTCTTCCTTGAGGTCCATAAAACCCCGATGCGGTGGCTGTAATGCCAGTATGCATTTCGGGTGTGCGCAATTTGTTAAATAGCGTTTCGGATGCTTTAACGATATACGGGGAAGGGAGATTACTGTTCTGTGTTACTTGATCAGAGTAAGCATTAATTATCTCTTGTTCTTCTTTCGAGTGTTGGAAACCGTAATGATACATTAGTCCATCAAGTCCTAAACCATATTCCGAAAGTAAATACGAATCTACAGGGATATCCTCTTGTAATGTGCCCGAAGTACCTATTCGAATAATGTTTAATTTCCGTTTAGTTTCTTTTATTTGCCTTGTCTCTAAATTTATGTTGACTGCAGCGTCTAACTCATTAATAGCTATATCAATATTGTCAGTTCCAATCCCCGTAGACATAACTGTAATTCTTTTTCCTTTGTATTCACCAACATGAGTAACAAATTCTCGACTTTGTATTTTCGCTTCAATATTGTCAAAAAAGCTAGAAATTAGTTCAACCCTGTCTTGATCACCAACGATAATTACATTGTCTGCAATATGTTCTTCGCGCAATTTTATATGGTAAATGCTGCTATCTTGGTTTATTATTAATTCCGAAGGAGGAATTATTCTTTGATTCATTACATTTGCTTCGCTCATATAAAGCAAAAATATTCATTTTTATGGATCGAAAAATTCGTTTTCTAGTTCTTGTGGCATTTTCGCCTCAAACTGAAATTATAGTTGAGCAAGGTTGTAATCTTGCTAAACGATATAACGCTGAGGTAAATATGCTTTATGTTTTTGACTCAAGTCGAACAAAGGGCTTTTTTACCAAACCTGAAGATGAAGATAAAATGAAGAGAAATGCTGAAGAGCAATTCTTAGAATACATAGAACTACAAAGGAATAAATATGCTATAGAAATTGAGGGCGTTTTTATTGAAGGTCGTGTATATGAAACCATAATTGATGTTGCTAAATCAATAATGGCGTCATTAATTATTATGGGAACAAATGGTGCGACAGGGCTAAAAGGACAATTTATCGGTTCTAACACAATGCGAGTTGTTAAGCGTTCTCCATGTGCGGTGTTAACCATTAGAGGTAAAGAGCATAGAACTGGTTGTGAAAACATCGTTTTGCCTCTCGATTTAACAAAAGAAACCACTCAAAAAGTTGAGCAAGCTGTTGATTTTGCGAAGATGTTTAAATCCACAATCCGTGCTGTTTCAATAGTAAATGCGAATGACCAAGAAATAATAGATAAGCTAACAGATCAAATGGAGAAAGTGGTTGAGAATGTTACAAAGTCTGGAGTTTCGTGCCAAGCAGCTCTCGTGAAAACAGTTAAAGGAGAGGACTCTCTGCCTTTGGCAATTATTAGTTATTCAGAAAAAGTAAAAGCTGATGTGATTATGATAATGACGCAGCAAGAAACAAACCCAACCGAATACTTTATTGGGTCACGGGCTCAAACGATAATTAATCGTTCAAACATTCCTGTACTGAGCGTTTTACCTCGAAAAATAGAATCTTTAGATATATTGTAATGAAAGCAGAAATAATAACAATTGGAGATGAAATTCTCATTGGTCAAATTGTAGATACTAATTCTGCTTGGCTGGCTGAGCGGTTAAACGAAATTGGCGTTAGAGTCGTCCAAATTAGTTCTATTCAAGACGATAGAGATCACATTATGAATGCGCTAAACGAGGCCAAAGAAAGAGCAGACATCATACTTATTACCGGAGGTTTAGGCCCGACAAAAGATGATATTACCAAGGAAACATTAGGGGACTATTTTCAATCTAACTTTGTGTTTAACGAAGATGTATTTGCCAATATCGAGCGTATATTTAAACCAAGGAATATTCCAGTTTTGAGCGTTAACAAGGATCAAGCGAAAGTGCCTGATAATTGCGAAGTAATGATTAATAAGCTAGGTACGGCACCAGGAATGTGGTTTGAGAAAGATGGAAAAGTGTTTGTTTCGATGCCAGGCATACCATTTGAAATGAAAGGATTGATTTCAGATTCGGTTATCCCCAAAATAAAGGATAAATTCAAAACTCAAGCTATTTTTCATAAAACGGTATTGACGCAAGGAATAGGAGAGGCAAAATTGGCTGAAAAAATTGAAGTTTGGCGTAAATCATTAACACTTTATGACATTAAGTTGGCATTTCTTCCTTCGCTTAATAGTGTTCGCTTGAGATTATCTTCTTATGGTGGAGGAAGAGCTGAACAAAAAGTGGTTGAGGATAAAGTCGTGGAATTGAAAGAGCTGATTCCAGACTTTATATTTGGCTATGATAATCAAACATTAGAAGAAGTTGTTGGAAAGGAACTAAAGAAAAAGAAACAAACAGTTTCAACTGCAGAGAGTTGTACTGGAGGTAATATTGCTGGTAGATTAACCAAAGTCTCAGGCAGTTCAGATTATTTCATCGGGTCAGTAGTTTCATATTCTGATGAAGTTAAAAAAGTTATACTTGATGTTTCTAAGGATGATATAGAAAAGCATGGGGTAGTTAGTCGAGAAGTTGTTGAACAAATGGCGATCGGGGTTAAGAAAAAGTTAAAGACAGATTATTCTGTTGCTACTTCGGGCATTGCAGGCCCTAATGGTGGAACAGATCAAAAACCTGTTGGTACAATGTGGGTAGCTGTAGCTTCGCCAACAGAGGTGGTTTCTAAAATGTTTCGATTCGGAGATGAAAGAAGTAGAAACGTAGAAAGAACGGTCATTACGGCATTAAATTTATTGAGGAAACAAATTATTAAAGAAGAGTTGTAATTCAATACAAAATTGATGTATATTTGCATTTCTTTTTGAAAAAACAATAGCGATGTCAAAGATTTGTGAACTAACAGGAAAAAAAGTAATCTCGGGAAACAACGTTTCTCATTCTCATAGAAAGACAAGAAGAAAATTTTATCCAAACCTTCAAACAAAAAGATTTTTTTTGGAGGAAGAAGATAAATGGATTACATTGAAAGTATCTGCTTCAGCTATTAGAAACATCGATAAATTAGGTTTATCTGAATGTATAAAAAGAGCTAAGGAAAACGGATTTTATAAAGGATAAAAATTATTTATTTCTAATAATATTAAAACGTTGCTACATTTGTTAGCAACGTTTTTTGTTTATATGCGTGTCATATTTCTATATTTCCTTGTCTTTGTTGATATAACCGTTAGTGCTCAAGTATCTCTAGACTTAGTTCCTTTTGTTGATGTTTCACCTGAACGGTTTGTTTATGATGATGATTTATTGTCAAAATCTTTTCATGCCGGTAGGCGAGATGCATTGAGAAAACTGATGCCCGAAAATTCTGTCGCAGTATTTTTCGCAGCTCCAGTTAGAAATAGATCTAACGATGTTAATTTTGAATATCATCAAGACCCAAATTTTTTCTATTTATCTG
>Ga0209335_10000805_pt1 | contig 37446 bp, 43 predicted proteins | sample COG_09_FD_184753 | JGI IMG/M metagenome (GOLD analysis project Ga0209335, IMG submission 184753) | Pelagic Microbial community sample from North Sea - COGITO 998_met_09 (SPAdes) (version 2) | ecosystem: Environmental > Aquatic > Marine > Neritic zone/Coastal water | place: Helgoland, sampling...
AAATGCTAGAGCCAGGAACAGAACCGATTATGAGTTCGCTGGATGGAATAAAAATGGCGCATGAGGCTGACGCTGACGCTAATGCTGACGCTAATGCTAATGCTGACGCTAATGCTAATGCTAAATTTTTATTTATTCATTATGATGAACTAGTAGACCATCCGGAAGAGACTATAAAACGTATTTATACATTTTGTGAATGGGGCGAACCCTTTATCCATAGTTTTACCAATGTAGTAAATAAGTATCCAGAAGATGATAATTATTATAATATCAAAGGCTTTCATACAATACGACCGATGGTAAAGCGAGAGATAAATAAATATACATTGCCGTCGGATATTCTAGCGAGATGTAAGGAAATAGAAGAGGAGTTTTTGCAATAATGATATATAAATGAATAATGATATATAAATGAATAATGATATATAAATGAATAATGATATATATAAAAAACTTAAATATAAGTCCATTTCAATATTAATAACCAAAGGCAAAAATGACGATTAATACAACTACTATACTGACTCAAATGAATGAATTTACTTGGACTGATATGTTTACCTCTTATTCAACTTGGTTTATATGTAGTATGGGTATGATTGAGATTATCATACATTATGTTTGTAATAATAATGGCACTGATGATGATGATGAAGAAGAAGATGATGATGGTGATGAAGAAGAAAAATATACGGATAAATATGTTGATGAATTTAAAGCATTGACGCGCCGAGAATTGACGAAAGAAGAAATGGGTTTATTGAAGACAAAAATTGTGCGTGAAACAATGCCGGACGATAATGTTGTTGTTATGACATATGATATTGACCTTGAATGTTTTTGCTATTATACCGATCATTTGAAGGATGTTAATTATAATATGTTAGAAACAATTGCGCGAAAATATGCGATTGAATATGATTGTAAATTTATTTGCGTGGAAGCTGCTGCCGACGACGACGATGCTCATGCCGACGACGACGATGCTCATGCCGATGAACCTGTAGTCGCAGAAGCCGAGCCGAAATCTGTTTTTGCCAAATTTAAGAAATATAATACAGGCGGAAAAGGAGCCGCCCCTAATTTTAATCCGCCAGTAAAGGTTATTGAACAATCAAATCATTTTAGATTTAAGGGGAAATTATGTGATTATGAAGAATACAAAGAACAAGAAGATAAGGGACAAAAATCTAAAAATGAACCTGTATTAGATTACGCTAATTATAAAAATCTTTTAGAGAAGAAAGATAATTAATTATAAAAAATAAAACCTTGCCATAATATAGTTTAATATTATGGCAGACAAAGATGACACTAAAGCAAAGGGCAAAGATGATGACAAGGCAAAGGGCAAAGATGATGACAAGGCAAAGGGCAAAGATGACGCCGAAGGCAGCAAAGATGACGCCGAAGGTGACGCCGAAGGCAGCAAAGGTGACGCCGAAGGCAGCAAAGGTGACGCCGAAGGTGACGAAGCAAAGGGCAAAGATGACGTAGCAGTAGGAAATGATGGAAAGAATGCGGATGGAAAATGTGTTGGAGAAGATTCGTGTACGATGAGAGGGACTGCTGATAAATTAAGTGACACTCACATAAAAATGCAAGGGCTTGACCAAATGGCCAAAGATAAATTACATTCTATGTTAAAAAATGGTTGGGGTGCTTTAAATGATAAAGCAAAATGTGTTTCTATGGTTACAAAAGAATTGCCAAATGTAGTGCCAAATATGATTGAGAAAATAGGAAGTTCTACTTCTGGTGCTATTGATAATGTATCAAATTCTATCAAAAACTTATTTGACCAAGTATCCGGTCAAGAAATCAAAGGGTATCCGGATATTTTTGGCCCTTTTGAAGTAGGATATGCTATGATTATTATCAAAATCCAAAATATTATTAATCAAATTGCATTAGGAGCAGACGCAGATAAAATATTAGCAGATCCAAATATTAAGTCTGGCGAATTGCTTGATAAAATGATGCGAACAAGTAAACGCTATAAAGATGCGGTTCAAGAAGCTGAATTTAAAAATATTTTTGAAGAATGGATGAAAAATTATGTTGATGCCTTATTGAAAACATTAGATATTGCTCAACCCGAAATAGATAGAATAAACCAAAGATTAAACAGCATTATTGAAGGTATGGGTGATAATATTGGTGAATCTATTTCTCATGCGCTAGTCAATGTTATTTCAGCAGTTGTTTCAAATATACCTGGTGTTGGTGGTGTTGTGAAAGTAATTCTTTCGGCGGATGAATTAGGACAAGAATTGATTGATGGGTGTAGACCACTTGCAAAAGCAGCTGGAAGTATGGCGAACGTTGTAGATGGTGTTAATAAACAAATTAGTAAAACACAATGTAATATAAATGAATTGAGTAAAAAGTTAGAACCGGTTTTGAATATTGGTTCTTCGCAGGCTGGTGGTGTGGGGCGAAAGAGAACTACAAGAAAGACAAAAGAGAGAAAAAGAAAATTAAATAATACGACTCGGCGTATAAAATATATGTTAGGTCAATTTAAGTGTAAAAAAAATAGTAAACCAAATTATACACGTAGAATCATGAATTGTAGAAGGTGTTATTTATAAATATAAATATAAATGACCTTTGTTATTGTTTACTTTTCCATTCCTGAAAACCAATGCTTTTAACTAGATGAAATGAAGACTCTAAATGTGATTGAGCAATACGGAGAACATTCTGTTCCATTGGCGTTAATTGGGCGATATAATTGCTTATGTCGGTGTCTTCCTGAGATAAAACCGGTTTTGGTTTGATGATGAATTTTTTCTTTTTTATTTGGGGAGTTTGTTGCTGGGTTTCCATAATAGCGATTGTAGTAGTTAAATTAGTTTTGTATATAAATCAATTTTATATACAAATATATGTATTTATTTATTTATTATTATTATTTATTTATTATTATTATTTATTTATTATTATCTATACAAGAGAGATATAACAAATAACATTTTTTAATTGTTTTTGATTATTGTTTAACATTTGGGTTAATTCTGTTTCTATTTTATAGCCATTTGTTTGACAAATTGTAAAAAAATCAGGTAATTCATCGATGGTTAATGGTTCATTTGTTATACTATTGTAAATAGCATAAAGACAATTTGATTGTTCAGCTCTTGTACGAAATGCCGAAATGCGCTGCGGTTGTATATTTATTCTTTTTGTATAATTAGCCAATGGACCTGCTGGCATTTGATTGATAATTAAAATATTTTTATAATTAAAATATGAATCAGTATAAGTTTCACTTGTAATAGAATACATTTTTATATATATTTGATTTTTATATATATTTGATTTGGTTGGTTTATTGCAAAAAATTGAAAACTTTTATAACTATATTTCTAATCCACACTATCTATCAAGATAAAAAATGGCAACATCTGTATCTGTATCTGCTGTATCTGCTGTAATGGCGCAACCGACTGAAATTACAACCATCAAGCGTGAAGGTGAAGGCGAAGGCGAAGGTCACGTTGACGTTGAAGGCGAAAACAATACTAAAATTTTCAGATATAAATTGAGTAATGATATATTATCAATCATTACTCAATTTGCAAAAATTCATCAGTTGGATGATCGGCATAGCTATAAAGAAGCTTGGGAAGTATGGTTAAATGAAAACAAAGAATACATTGAAGACGAAACTGACCGATTAGTTGCGGCCGGCTATAAGGGGGATGTGGAAGAAAAAATGTATATTGCGGGGCGTTATTATTTCAGGGAAAAAGTAAAAATCAAAAAAAATAAGGGGGAGGGGAAAAAGGTTGCTGCAGTAAGTAAAAAAAAGCGTGAGTATATTGTTATGGGGAAGGATTTCATAAAGGCGATTGATGTCCATTTATTAACGGCTATGAAACAAAAAGGTTTTAAACCGGCATTCGCTTATAAAACTTTTTGCGAACAACATATTGAGTTATTGCGAACTGAAATTCGCCGTTTGGTAAATGAAGAAAAACATATCTTTACGGATAAAGATATGAATATGAAGATCAAAAAAACCTATAAAAATCGTTATTTTATGCTGTCAAAAGCGGATAAGGGCGAAGGCGAAGGCGAAGGCGAAGATTCTGAAAATGAAGATTGAAAATTTAAACGGGGCAACCGCCTCCCCCACATCCACCAACATGTTGACCACCAGTGCATCCGCAATTACCGCCAGACATGTTTTTTTTACTCATTAATTTATTTGCCTTTTTTTTACATTTATTACACAATTTAAGTTCATCGAGTAATCCTTGAATATCAACCGAAGGAGTTCTAGGTGTAGAGTTAGAACTAGATTTAGAACTACTTTTGAACGATTTCGTGGAATTTTTACGACTTTTCTTATTTTCGCCCTTATTTTTTTTACGCGCGTGTGTTTTGGCTTTTCCTTGAATGTATTTGGGGTGTTTTCCTTCTTTAATTTGAGCCCAATCTTTTTTAGCTTCAGGAACAACATCACTAATTGATGGCGAATTACCTTTATCCTTTTCTTCCTTAAGTTTCATTTTGATTAATTCTAACCAAGTAATCGGGGTTTTGCTCATTTGTAAATTATAACTAGAAAATAAATTATATGAATACAGATAAAATTGAATTATATTAAAGGTAAGTTGTAATGGTATACAATAGTTCAATATGGTTAAAAACGCAGGAGGAAACAAGTCAAAGAAAGTTGCGCGTAAAAATGTCTCTTCAACAACAACGCATGATGTAAGGCGTGCTACTGATTCTAATGAAATGTATGCGTCTGTTACAAAAATTTATAGTGCGCAACGATGTGGTGTTATTGGAGCAGATGGAAATACCTATCAATGCAATGTTCGTGGAAAATTCTTGAAAAATAAACGAAGTGGTGATGGCTTAGGTCCTGGATGCTGGGTTTTGATTGGGTTTTATGACTGGGAAGTGCGAAGCGATGGAAAAAAAAATTGTGATTTATTAGAAATATATTCAGCAGTAGAAAAAGATAAATTGAAACAATTTGAACCCCAGAATTTATCAGTTCTTTTGAAAATCGATGGTGGAAGTGATTTGACATTTTCAAATTTCCATAAGGATAAAGATGGCGATGAAAATGACAAAATTGTAGAAGAAGAAGAAGAACAAGTAGAAGTTATTCCATCGTTAAAAAGTCTCCTTAATGTTCAAAAAAGGGGAAGCAATAATACAACAAATGACCAAATGGATTGGCTTACGATTAATGAAAAAGATATTTAAAATATATTAAGAAGACCAACCAATCCAACTAGCCCAAGTGCTACTTTCTGTTTTTTTTTCTGGTGCTGGCGCTGGCATTGGCATTGGCATTGGCGCTTCTACAGGTGCTGGCATTGGCGCTTCTACAGGTGCTGGCATTGGCGCTTCTACAGGTGCTGGCATTGGCACTGGCGCTTCTACAGGTGCTGGCGCTTCTACAGGTGCTGGCATTAGTGCTTCGCTAACTGGCACGGGTATTAATTCATCATCAATAATCATTATAACTTCTTGTCCTAAATTATCGGTTAAAATTTCTTCTACAACATTCATTTCTGTATCATTCACTTCTGTATCATTCATTTCTGTATCACAAGGAATTCGATATATAATTTTGCTAGTAGGTAAATAAGGCTCAATAATATCACCAGCCCATTGATATTCAATATCATTTAATGTATTTAGAATTTCATCCCAATCTTGTTCTAGCATAATATCATTTTCAATATTTCGTTCAACTCGAGGAACAATCCTACGTAAATTAGTTATTGTTTTACGATAATACATTAAATACTTTCGCAATTGTTTACTGGATATATTATTTTTATTCATACCATGTTGAGAATAATAAGAAACTGCAATATTTCGAGAAAACCAGCCCCATATAAATGATTTTTCTCGAGGTAAATAATGGCATATATCCGAAATATAATACGGAAATACATTTATATCATAACGCATTTGACCTACCACCTGATATACGATATAATCAAATAAAGGCTCATTGTATATATTATCAAAACTCTTATCCAATGACAGAATACAGGGTTTAATAATAGACCAACCCATTTGTTGTTTTAATCCATCAAATGCTTTCATTACAAAATGATCTAGCATTGGTTTGTAATCATGCCCTTGCTGTGTTTGTCCAAATTGAATAAATCCACATAACATATAACAGGCCATTTCGGGATTATGTTTACTGGTATGAAAGATTAATTTATATAAAAGTGATAATGAATCATTTCCTGCTTCATAATTTTCAAAAATATCATTCAATGTGATTGCGGTCATCTCTCTTACAACAAATTTATCATTTGAATTTATTTGTTTTATTAATTCTAATAAATGATATTTGATGGAATGGGAATGGGAATGGGAATCATCATTATCCCTCTCTTTCTTAATTTCGTTATCGTTCATTCTTATTGTATCTCTTTAAATATCTTTAAGTTTTTTTTAAGAATTTCTTTATGATTTATACGTCTCGTTTTTTTATTATTATCTACCATTGATATGCGTCTTGTATGGTTTACAATTGGTTTTTCTTCCATAAATATAAAAAAAAGAGCATTTAAATCTTGAAACATATGAATAGAATCTTCGAAATGAATATCATTCAAATATTTCTCTGTCTTTATAAAACGATTTTCGAATAAATTACTTTTTTCTTCATTTACAAAATCACTTACTTCGACAGGTTCTAGGTCAATATTATATTGGAGTAATGATTTAAGTTTATAATTTACCGAAAATAGATACTGATAACGTTTAATAAAGGACATGATAATATCACGTTTTAATAAACCATTTTTTTCTAATAAACATCTATCGCGATGTGTATGTTCTAATTCATTATCCTTATTAATATAAAGTAAATAAATTCCAATCGAGGTAACAGGCTCTTTATAAAAATCATTGTATATAGATTCTGATTTTTTATATTCATTTACCCACGTAGTATCTAATATTTCATCATCGGATTCTATATCACTTATAGCGTCATCTTCATCTTCATCTTCATCTTCTTCGTGGTCGGTTTCGTCATCGTCATCGTCATCGTCATCTTCATCTTCATCGTCATCTTCTTCATCTTCATCTTCTTCATCTTCTTCATCTTCTTCTTGGTCTTCCTTTTCTTCCTTTTCTTCTCTTTCTTCTCTTTCTTCTAGTTCTCTATTATCAATATCCATTATAAAACATATATATTTTGATAAAAAAAATTATACTTATTACACACACACACACACGTTTTTTCTTTGTTATTTTGATTTAATATATATTATCACTATCATACTCACTAGAATCATATTCACCTGAACCATTTTCAACATCATTTTCATATATCTCATCTAAAGTTGGTTGTCCATAATATTCAGACAAATCTCCTAATCGTTCAACATCCATATCACGTTCATATTGTTCTCGTGCAATTCGGTATTTAAACAAAATATTCCCCAATTTTATATCTTCTAGATGATTGCGATTTTCCCATAGAATTGGCTCACCATATTTGTATTGAATTGCTCCATTATTTTTTCGGATATAAACCCAGCCTGGTTTCAAATCACTTTTTTTCTCATTTTTTGCGACTTCCGTCTTTTTAGATAAAGCACTTGAAAAGCTAATTGGAGTTCCAGCTTTTTTATTATTTGTCTTCATCGTATCATTTAATGAAGGAAAGGCATTTTCATCATTTACTGGCGCGACCTCTTTTTTCAGTGCTGATTTTTTAGTGGTTGCTTTTGCTTCTGATGCGCGGTTGCGGTTGCGCATGGAAGGAGGAATGTATGTAGCAGGCATTTTTGGTTTGTTGTTATATTAACTATTGTATTATATCTAAATGTTTTATTACATTTTCAATTTTTTCTGAAATGAAATAGAAATAAACAATTCTTTTACTTTATTATTCTATAATCTATAATTAATCAGGATGGAATCAATATATGATTTTATTTACAATTCTATTAAGGACTCAAAAACAGAACATAGAGAGATTTATGATGAATTAATTTCATTAGTCTTAAATCTAAAAGGTGGAATTAAATACATAAAAAAATCTTGTAAGGTTGAAGCTTTGCAATGTAGTGATGGTGGCCGTTATGATGTAAATGATAATTATAAGAAAATAGATAAAATTGCTCTTCAGCTATCACTTCAATTAAAAGCCTTAGAAGAGAAAGGATTTAGTTTGCTTTTTTTACAAGTAAGCGATATTTTAGTTATAAATAATGACCTATATTTATTAGCCAATTTATCACAAATGGTGCCGTTGAATAAGAAAAATAATTCGCATTTTGTATTGGCTTGTCCGAATGTGTATCCCTTTCCAAAAGAAGTATGCGCTCCTGAACTTTTAGAAATGAATGCTCTGCCTTTTATTAGTCATCGTAGTGCGAGTTATTATAGTTTGGCCTTATTGTGTTTGACCCTTTTAAAATGTTCCAATCTCTCTTTAGATAAATTACAAGGGACTAAATTAGTTTATTTCATAGAGAGATGCTTGAAGAAAGAACCTATGGAACGAATGTGTTTGTATTTTTAAATAGTGAACCTGTCATGTATTTTCTGCTCCTGTATTTTCTGCTGTTATTCTATATGTCTATTGTTGCCTTAAAACGAAATTCTAAACGATTTCAAGTTCCTGTTTCAGCTAATGGATTTTCTTTAAATGGTGGTCATAGAAATCAACGCGCTATTGGTGATACAAATTTATCGGCTTTAGGAAACGGACATTATAACATATGTAGTAGCAACGATCCTTCTATTATAAAACCATCGGCGAAAAACACGAAAGGGTATTTGTATTCTTCAGTAAAATATCCGACGTGTAAAGTAAATGGAACATGCGCTGAAGGTAGCCAATCGATTTGGGTGAAGAATTTCTCGCCTGAATATCGAAGTGCCGGCGAACATACGACGAATGTTGTTCAAGCAAGTTCGGCGGTGTGTGTTACCGAGAAAGCGGATTCAAGTGGTGGGGATACATTATCGTGCTGTAAAGCTCGTAGTTATCATATTGGGGGGAAACGCTTTTACACGACATTTAATGCAAAAAATAGTGGTCAATATGGACAAGGGGCTATTTCAGCCGGTGAATACCTTAAAGCTGGTTTATTGAAATACAAGAAATTCAATTGCGAGACTACTACAAAAAGTATTGCGCCGGTGCCAGTTGCTATGTTAAATAGCACTTGTACGCACTCTTGTTAAATTAAAAAACCACAAACACACAAAAAACATATACTTGTTTAAAAACATATAAAACCATAACGTATTATATGTTTATATCAAAGTTTCTCTCTATGGCTGCTTCGCTTACAAGTTGTATGCCTCATTATTTGCTTCGCTTGAAAGTGTCGGATGAAATGCGCGAACTTTATCAACCTGCCGTATTGTCCCACAATAAAAAGATGAATGAACAATGTTATTTTGATGCTGGTTTTGACCTTATTTGTCCAGCAGATGTAGAAGTTCCTGGTCTTACTACAGCCAAGATTAATTTAGGTGTTTGTGGATCAATGACTTATGTTCCAACAACTTCAAAACGTTCTGAATTAGTTATGGATCATTTGGTGGGCGAAGGGTCTTATATTGAAGAATCTTCTTCTCCGAATGTTTCGATGCCTGTCGGTTATTTTCTGTATCCACGTTCCAGCACCGGAACAAAGACCCCACTTCGTTTGGCGAATTCAATTGGCGTTATTGACTCTGGATATCGAGGCAATTATATTGCAGTGTTTGATAATGTGCGCCCAGGTACATTTAATGTGGAAAAGGGACAACGTCTAGTCCAAATTTGTGCGCCGAATATAATGTATCCTATAAAGGTAGAACTTGTGGATGATTTGGGAGAAGATACCTTGCGGGGTGCTGGGGGATTTGGCTCAACGGGGAAGTGAGATTTGTTTGTTTGGTTGGTTAATAATTCAACTGAATAATTTCTTTACTCATACCTTCTAATGTAAAAAAATGTTTGATTGTTTCATAATATTCTAACATTTGTGTGTACTCTATTTCAGTAATAGAATTTAATGTTTTTTCTAAAGTATCAAGATTATATACTTGACATACTATACATAATTTATTATAATCAATTTTGTCTTGAAATGGTAACCAATTAATATCATTCCAAACATAAATAGGAATTGTGCGTAGTTTTAGACATTCAAAAAAACGAAAACTAGAACGACCATAACCTCTTGGCGCAAAAGCAAATTTGGAGTTTAAAGTAGTTGTAATAAATGTATCTTGATTATTTTTATTTACAATTGGTGCCCAACCACCAGCGTTTATCATTTTAAAATTAGAATTATGTTGAAACTTATTAAACATCATTTCTCTGACATTGGGAGACAATGCATTGGATGTAATATTACCAATAAATGAGCACAATATATTTTTTTCAGAAAAGGATTTAATAGGTATATTTAATAATATGTTATTTTTGTCTTCATATATAAGAGGAATTGGAATATCACCTGAACATGCACCATAAATAATAGTATTTTTTGGTAATTTTAATTTTGGACCATCATCGTATTGAACAATAGTAAAGTAACCTTGTGATGATGGATTGTTATTTATCCATATATCTAATGCATTTTGCATTTCATTTTGTTTAGAATTAAACCAACCTTCTATTTGAAAATTAGTCCATAACGCAGGTATATATTTTCGTTTTGTTTGAATATTATTATCATTCATATATTTTAAAAAATATTCTTCAAGATATAATCCATTTTTAAAGGGAGGATAAGTATCTTTATTTTTACAATAAAATAACTGATTTGGTATTAGGCTCATAATAATATAATAATAATATGTTTATATTATTTAATAAAAGTAATCAAAATTATTATTTAATAAAATAATAAATAGGATATGTGTTATTTGGTTTATATAAAAATTGTAATTTCATATTCATCAGTTGTGCAAATTCATTAACTGCCTTAGTAGTTCCAGGATGACAACTGTTATAATCATCACCTAATAACCACCCCCCTTTTTTTACCTTTTTCCACCAAAATGGTAAATCATTTGATACAGCATTATAACTATGATCCGCATCAATAAATACTAGGTCCAATGATTCATCTGGTATTTGATCATTTGTTATAGATATACTAGGTTGCCTATGCCAAATATAGTTATCATTATGTTCGCTTAAATGATGTTTAATGTTTTTGACCAATTTTTCAAAACCACCATATTTAATCACATCATCAGCAAAAGCATCATTTGGATAAAAACACATAGGATCAATTAAATGTAACATATCCAATTTTGTAGATTCTAAAATTTGTTTACAATGAAAACCATAACCAATACCTACTTCGGCACAATTTTTAAAATCATTATCGCGAATAACCTTACTAACTATACCATAGTAATATTCTGCCCATCCACCTTCACCTCCATCTTTACCACCACTTTTCCATATTTCTATTAATTCTTTATAAAAATCATCATAACTCATTTTATATATATAAGTTTACTTCTTTAAATAAATATATTTGATATTATAATTATGTTTATTGCAATTATAATCGCAGGACATTTAAGAGGATTAAATGAAACACATAATTATATTAAAAAAAATATTATGATAGATGATAATAATAAATACGATTTCTATATACACTATTCCGATGTAAATAATATGAATGATCATAAATATGATAATAAAGTAATTTCATTAGAAGAAGTTATAAAAATATTTAACCCAAAATGTCTAATATATAATGAAGAAGTACAATTTACAAATGATATAAAAGTGAATAATATATTAAATCAAAATTATAAATTTTATTTATTAAACAAACAAAAAAATAATATATGTGAGACGGAAAATATAAAGTATGATGTTGTTATAAAAATAAGACCAGATGTATTATTAAATGAAAAATTAATTATAGATAAAATAGAAGAAAATATATTGTATTTACCACTTGAAAGTAAAATAGATAAAAACAAATTACTTCATCAATATGATAAATATGTGTGTGATATAATTGCATATGGTTCAAATCTAACAATGAATAAATATTTTGATTATTTTAATTATATAGAACAATTAATAAAACAATATGGTTTAATAAATGAAACATTATTATATAAATATTTAAATGATTATAATATTGTATATAAACAAATTAAATTAGATTATGTCGTTATTTTATCATCTTGTTTTACAATAGCAGTAACAGGAGACTCTGGATCAGGGAAAACAACTATATCAGAAATATTAAAAAAGGTATTTAAAAAAAGTTTTACACTAGAATGTGATAGATATCATAAATGGGATAGATATGATGATAATTGGTCTAAATATACGCATTTAAACCCAGAAGCAAACTATATTACAAAAATGCAAGATGATGTATTTGATTTAAAATTAGGAAATAATATATATCAAGTAAATTATGATCATACTACTGGATTATTTACAGATAAAGAATATATTGAAAGCACGCCAAATTTAATTGTATGTGGTTTACATTCATTGTATTTGTCAAGTGATATCATAAATTTAAAAATATATATGGATACTGATAATAATATAAGAATTCCATGGAAAATCACAAGAGATGTAAAAAAACGTGGATATACTAAAGAAAAAATTTATAAACAAATCATAGATCGTAATAAAGAATTCATAGAATATATTAAACCGCAAAAATATAAAGCAGACCTTATTATTAATTTTTATACATATAAGGTATTTGATATAGAAAATTATAATAGAGATGAAGAATTAAATATAAAATTACGAATAGGTATAGCCGCAAAATATGATATAAATAATATATTAACCAATACTAAATTTTATGATAGAATAGAAAATGTAATTGAAAAAGAGTTAGATAATGAAAAAAATATTATTAATGAAAATATTTTTGTTTATTTTTATTATCCAAATATATTAAGCTATGAAGAAATTATTATATCGATTATAAACAATTTGAAAATAAAATAAATTAAATATAAGATAAAAGTAAATAACAATAATAATGTTTTATAAAACAATAATTATAGATTTAGATGATACCTTATATAATTATCAATGCTGTCATTTAATAGCATTAAACAAGGTGTTTTTTAATTTACAGGAAAAAACAAATAATTTAATATCAATGACAGAACTTAATGAATTATATAAAAATATTAATGATAAATTAAAAATAGAATTACAAGGAACTAGTTCATCACATAATAAATCGATCTATTTTAAGCAAATGTTAGAAAGCATAACCATAAATGGTAAACAAATAAATTATGAATATTTATCATTCATAAATGATTTATATTGGTCTGTTTTTTATGATAATATGGAATGCAATGAAGGTGTAAAAGAATTTTTAGAATGGAATAAACAAATGGGTATTAAAATAGGAGTATTAACAGATTATGAAACAGAATATCAAATAATAAAATTAGAAAAATTAGGATTAATGTGTTATGTTGACATTATTGTTACGAGTGAAGAAGTTGGAATTGAAAAACCAAGCGTTCAAATGTTTCAAACAATTTTATATAAATTAAAAGCAGATACTGATACGACAATTATGATAGGAGATAGTTTTGATAAAGATATATTGGGTGCGTTGAATTTAAATATTTATTCATATTGGTTTCATTGTGAAAATAAAATTCATATAGAAAATTATATAGAAAATAGGAATTGTATAAGATACGAAGAATTTAATAATTTTAAGTATTTACATAATAAATTTATGAATATACAAAATGAATTAATTAACTTGAAAAATATATCAAAATATTGTGGAGAACGATTTGACTTAGTTCAAGCAGGTGGAGGAAATACATCTATAAAGGTAGATGATGTAATGTATATAAAAGCATCAGGATATCATTTAACTCAAATAAATGAACAGAATGGATATGTTATGATAAATAATAATAAATTACAAGAAGATATTATGAATAATACAATTCAAGATGTGAATAAGTATAATATTATTGGGAATAAGCGAGGTTCTATTGAAACATATATGCATTCAATATTAAAAAAATATACTATACATTTACATCCAATACAAATAAATAAAATATTAATTAGTAAAAAATGTGATGAATTCATTAGAGAATTTTTTCCAACCAGCTTATTAATTGAATATGATACTCCAGGAATAAATGTATGCAATAAAATAATAAATAAATATAATGGTGAAAATCTAATTTTCTTAAAAAACCATGGAATTATTATAACATTAGATAATTATGAAGAAATGGTTCCATTGTTAGAAAATACATTGATTATATTTGAACAAAAATTAAATATTGATTTTGATAAATACAAATTTGTAAACAAAATAAGCAAACATATTAATAATAGTTATGAAAATATATCCTATTTATGTGAAGATAAAACCATTTATGATTATTTGTTTCACAAAAAAGAATTATTTTTAGAAAAAATAACATTTCCCGATGCTTTAATCTTTTGTGGATTAAAAATACTATTTATAGATGATTTGAATGAACTTCAATCTTATTTTGAAACATATAATGAATATCCCAAAATAATTGTAATAAATCAATTGATTTATATTATTAATATTTCATTACAAAAATGTAAAGATACAGAAGATGTTTTAAAAGGGAATTTAATGGTTTTGGATAATAATATGGAAAAAACATATTTAACCAATAAGGAAATATGTTATTTAAATAATTGGGATGCAGAAAAATATAGGAAGACTATTTAAATAAATATTTTTTTGTAGTTAAGACACGATTGAGGCGCATTCGAATAACCTATTTTATTGATATCAATATTGTATGTTTTTATAATGTTTATTAAATGGTTTTCATAATCTGCGTAAACCTTAATAGGAACTAAAAATTTTCCCTTTACTGTTATATGCAAAAAAGATAATTTATCAGAACAGGTTAATCCTCTATTATATAATATTTGTAAATTTGGAGTATATTGAATACCATAACATAATATTTTTGATTTACAATAATTGATTACATCATTATCTAATTCTAATGACCCATATGTTTTATCTGGAAACTTTTTTAAAAATTCAATAAATGAATTCCGATTCCAAATCGTAGAAGAACAATCGGCTGGAACAAAATGATTGGAAGGAGATATTAATGGTAAGTTTAAATTACACACCGCATAACCATTTTTATGTAATTGACTTTTACCATTAAATACTGCACTACATAGTCTATCTATATTATTTTCTTTCATAATATCAATATATGTTTCTAATACATTTTTATCAATATTTATAACAATGTCTACATCATAAATTAAAAATATGTATTCTTCATCCAATTGATCTAATATAGGAACCAATCTTGTTGAAAACATTTGTGAACCATCATATTGAATATATTTATCAAAACAATCCGGCAAAATTGTATTTTCTGGAATTATATCATATGCTAACACTTTTTTAAAATTATACTTTTTAATATAATCATTTATAATAGGCCATAAATAAGCATAACTAGAATGGGTATGAACAAGTATAGAGTAATTCATTATATATTACATAAAATATTATTATAATCTTTAATATTAGTTTACTTTTGAATATTAGTTTACTTTTGAATATTAGTTTACTTTTGAATATTAGTTTACTTTTGAATATTAGTTTACTTTTGAATATTAGTTTACTTTTAAATTCTATAAAATGTGGGAATATTATAAATGTATTTGTGTTTTATTGTAAATTCTCATGGAGGACAATTTAATTTGGATAAATATAATGGGATCCATAATATTAATAATATATATTGTTTAGGATCATCTATAAAAGGTCTAACAAATCCCTTATCTAAATTACAATTATATAAAAAAATAGATGAATACTATCATAAAAATCCAGATGTAACATTTATTTACTTTCTAGGACAAGTTGATATAGAATTTGGTTTTTTTTATAAACAATGGAAAATACAAAAAAAAATAAGTATAGAGGACTATATAGATGATTTGATAACTTGTTACCAAACTTATTTATTAAATCACAATAATTATAACTTTATAATATTACCTATTAATCCTAATGTAATAACTGATGTAAAACATATTTTTAAAGTATGTTTCTTAGAAAATAATGGTAAAGATGCTGGTTATTCTGAAGAAACTAAATTAAAATTTGATGATGTCAAGCATTTGTATAACTTATCTCATGAAGAACTATATTATCATAATAAATTATTTAATAAAAAATTAAAACAAATGTGTTTAAAAAATAATTTTAAGTATATAGATTTTATTCCTATGTTATTAGATAAAGATGGTTGTGTAAAACAACAGTTTAAACCAAGACATATTGACCATCATTTGGTATGTAATGATACATCGATTCTAGAATATATATTAGATAAATTATAGCTAGTAAAATATCATACATTTTGTAAATAAAAATGTTCAAAGTCATTTATATTTAAATCAAAATTCCCTTCATTATCTTCAATAATATTATTATATCTTTTGAAATTTGTTAATTTTAATACTGAAGCAATATCTTGATAATGACAATGACTAAATCCACGAGTTCCTTGATTTAATATTTCAATAATATTACTATCTTTATTACAAAATATTATAAAACATAAACCTCCTGAATGTGTTGAAATTACATTTTTGGCACCCATAAACAATTGAATTTTTTCTTTAAAAGATAATTCTTCAAGCACAACATATTCAAAATCATATTTTTTAAATTTTTCTAAAAAATCAACTTCATTCCTCATATACCTTTTCATAATGCCATTATGAAATTGGTTACTTACCTTTCTGGTTAAAAATATATTTTTTTTATCGGAATTATTTTTTATTCTGGATATAAATAAATTACGAATATACGTTGCTATTATATTTAAATCCTTTAGCCATCTCCCTCCGTAAATATTTACTACTTCATAATCAGAAAAACTATTTAAATCTTCAACCAAAACAAATTTATCCTTTAATATATCAAAAGCTTCTCTATGAAATTGTTTAACATCATTCATATGTATTTTTATTGGATAGGTAACATCATGACTAGGTTTAGATACTACTTTATTTAATATTGGAAATGTAGAACCGTTTTTATTAGCATCATTGTCTTTAATATTATATAATTTATTTTCAATATAATATAACCCTGCCAAATAAAAGAATATAAAATGATACATATGTATTCCACCTCTATTTTCTAAATGAAAAATTGTTTGTGTCATAATAAATATAATATATTTAATATATTTAATATATAAATATTTTACAAAATATATTACTATATGAAAATACAATTATTTAAAAAACAACCTATATATAAAAATTTATTTCAAAAAGATGAAAACAATAGAGAAATAAATATATATCATTTTTCTAAAACAAATGTAACTGGTCATAATTTATATTATCCTAATTGTCTATTGTATTCAGAAAACTATCTTTATTTACCATTACAAGAAAAAACAATGTCATTAAATATGGGAACTATCTATGAAAAACAATTTATTTTCAATATAATATAACCCGGCTAAGTTATAACATAGAAAATTATATATATGTATAGCGCCCCTATTTTCAAGATGGAAAATAGTTTGTTTCATAATATTATATTATATAATATGTATAAATATGTCTAATCGTATCTTACTTTTATTATGGGGGGAAAGTTTCAGATTTGCCCCACAAATGACTAGAGGATCTTGTATTAATGAATCAAAAATTAGACAAAATATAGCTTCTTTGTCACACAATAAATTTATTAAAAATTTAAAAAAAAAGGGGTATGAAACAGATTTATTCATAAATGTTCACAAACTACCAAATGATTATAAAAATTATTTATTGTATTTATATTCAACTTGTAATATTATACAGAGTGATTTTAATGAAAATATTAATTTAGAAATACAGATGCTTAATGACTGTTATAATAAATTTAATTTAATTAACAATACTTATGATTATTTTATTATGATTAGAATTGACCTGTATTTAAAAAAATATTTTTTAGAAAATATTAAAATAAGTAATGAAAATATAATATTTGGACATATTGACATTGCTGTACCTGAAGTACAAAATATAAGCATTTGTCAGCAAATTATGTGTTTTCCTAAAAAAATGTATTATGTGATACAAAATAAAATCATATATAATGCTACACACAAAATATTAAATAAATTAAAAGAAAATAATATTCAAAATTATGATTTTATAGTATATTCATTACATATATGTAGTACTGATTTGGGTTGGAACCCATTATATATTCAGATTGGTAGAAATTATAATAAAGATTTTTTTTTGATTACAAATCGAGACAACTATTATGATATTAAAAATAATAATTTTTTAAAAGTAAACCATGAAACACTTTATACCAAACAACAGATTAATGAGGATGATGAATGTAATGTAAAAATAAAATATTTTAAATCTTATGAAACATACAAAACTTTATTCCATTCTGATGAAAATAAACGAATTATCAACGTATATAAATTTAATAATACTAATTTCTCTGGAAAAAACTTATATTATCCAAATGTTTTGTTAATATCAGATAACGAACATTACTTACCCGTTATTGAAAAAACCATGTCCTTAAACCAATCGACATTATACGAAAAAAATAATATGGAAACGAAGATTAAAATACCCCAAGGTATCGGTGGCGTTGGAAAAGGAATACAAATAAATCAAATTTATAAAATGACTACAACATTAGAAGGTAATTATTTCTTTTTTATTTACAATACTGATAACTATTTTCATTTTTTATATGATAGCTTACCATATTTAATTAGTTATTTTGAACTGAAAAAGGATATACCTGGCCTAAAATTATTAATGCAATATCCTAATCCTCAAAAAAACAATCATTATTTGTTTGTAGTAGAAATGTTAGAATTAATAGGAATTAATGATACAGATATAGAAATTCTTAATTCAAAATGTCAATATGAAAATGTTTTTGTTTCTACATCTTATACTCATGACTTTGATTCAAATTTACCTCCTAGAAAAGAAATATATGATTTTTATCAATCTATTTCCAGAAAAGTATTAAACATATATAAAAATCCTACTCCAAAAAAAATATACATATCCAGACGTACACATTTACATAATGATTTTTCAAATATAGGAACAAATTATACTCAACGAAGAAAACTTGTTAATGAAGACGAATTAGTAGATAAATTAACAAAGGAAGGATATATTGAATTATTTACTGAAAAATTATCAACCATAGAGAAAATAGCTAATTTTGCGAATGCTACTCACGTTGTTGGTTGTATAGGAGGAGGTATTGCAAATGTCTTATTCTCACCACCAGAAACTAAATTAACAGCTATTATTTCCCCAACATTTTTAGATGTAAATACACGTTTTAAATATAGTTTAGATTGCGTAGATGTTTTTTATGATTTTAATACAGAACATATTGAAAAAACTGAATTTAAAAAATATATGAGAATAAAAACAAAAAATAATTCAATTATTGGAGAGATTATTGAAGTAAAAGAATATTCTGTAATAGTTCAATATACAGATGGTTCAAATACTGGATGGAATAATAATAATACTTTTAAACAGATTGAAATTAAAATAGACCAAATAGAAAAAATAGATAATGGTTTAAATAGTTGTTTTAAATTAATGTTATAATTATAGTTAATGAACTTTTGTTGTCATAGAATTAATACTATTAAAGAATTAAAACAAATACCAGAAAAATATGGAGTTGAAATAGACCTACGAGATAATCAAGAATCATCAAATATTCATCTCTGTCATGATCCATTTGAACTTGGTGAAGATTTTGAAGAATTCTTAATGAATTATAACCACTCATTTATTATTTTAAATGTTAAAAGTGAACGTATTGAATGGAAAATAATTGATTTATTAAAAAAATATAATATTGAAAATTATTTTTTTCTCGATTCTTCTTTTCCAATGATATATCAACTTGCCAATAAAGGTGAGAGAAATATTGCGATACGTTTTTCAGAGTACGAAGGACTTGATACAATTATAAATATGAAAAATAAGGTTTCTTGGGTATGGGTTGATTGTTTTACAAAAAATCCATTGACCTTAGAAATTTATAAAATATTAAAAGAAATGAATTTTAAGTTGTGTTTCGTCTCTCCAGAATTACAACAACAACCAGAAAAATTAGAAGAATATAAAGTTTTTTTCAAAAAAAATAATATTGTTTTTGATATGATATGTACAAAATATTATAATATTGACAAATGGAAATAATATGAAATAATATAAAATAATATAAATATTAATTACAATAGTTATTTATATTATGCAAATTATTATACCTATGTCTGGTATTGGAAAACGTTTTCAAGAAGCTGGGTATGAAGAACCAAAACCATTAATTGAAGTTGATGGTATGCCCATGATACAACACATTGTAAATTTGTTCCCAGGTGAAACCAACATATCTTTTATTTGTAATGATTTACACTTAAAAACGACCAATATGAAATATGTTTTAAATACTTTTTGTCCTGAAGGTAAAATTTATGAAGTTCCTGTAGATTGCCGGCAAGGGCCAGTTCATGCTGTTTCTTTGATATTTGACCATATTAAAGATGAAGATGAAGTAATCGTTAGTTATTGTGATTATGGAACGGATTGGGATTATGAAGGATTTTTAAAAGATACGCGAATGCGTGGGGCTGATGGCGCAATTGCTTGTTATAAAGGGTTTCATCCCCATATGCTTGGTAAAGATAATTATGCTTTTTTAAAAGAAACCGAATTGGGTAATCGCTGGATGTCGGCTATCCAAGAAAAACAACCATTTACTAATAATCGTATGGAAGAATATGCATCCAATGGAACATACTATTTTAAATCTGGCGCAATTATGAAAAAATATTTTCAAGAATTAATGGATTTAAAAGAAACAATCAATAATGAATATTATGTTTCAATGGTATATAATTTATTGATTAAAGATGAGTTAAAAGTAAATATATTTGAAATAAACCATATGCTACAATGGGGAACACCATATGATTTGGAAATATATAATGATTGGTCTAACTATTTTAATAATATTTTTAAATTTCAACAAAATTATGAAGACCTATTTGAAACAACATTAATATTGCCAATGGCTGGTGCGGGCAGTCGTTTTTCAAAACAGGGTTATAAAGACCCAAAACCTTTGATTGATGTAAATGGAAAACCAATGATTATTCAAGCTGTTAATTGTTTACCAAAAACAACTAATCAAGTATTTATTTGTCAAGAAGAACATTTATTATCATATCCATTAAGAGAAACCATAAAAAAATATTATGAAGATTCGTCCATTATATCCATTAATAAAATAACAGATGGACAAGCGTGCACGTGTAATATAGGTATTATAAACTCTTCTCTTGATTTAAATAAACCTATATTAATAAGTGCATGTGATAATGGTGTATATTATGATAGGGAAAAATATAATACATTACTGACTGATGAAAATGTAGATGTGATTGTTTGGACCTTTCGTAATAATCCAACTAGTCGTAATAACCCTAACATGTATGCTTGGTTAGAAACCGATGAAAATGATTTTGTGAAAAGCGTTTCATGTAAAAAATTTATTGAAGGCGTGCACGATGTTCGAAAGAGTCATGTCATTATTGGAACTATGTTTTTTAGAAAAGGAAAGTATTTTATAGATGGTTTTGCTGAAAATTATGAGAAAAATATTCGAAGTAATGGAGAATTTTATGTAGATGATGTAATAAATCAAAATATTAAAGCAGGATTAAAAGTAAAAACATTTCAGGTAGAACATTATATTTGTTGGGGGACACCAAATGATTATGAAACATATTGTTATTGGCGTTGTTTTTTTAATAAATGTAATTGGCATACATATAGTATTAAAAATGATACAACGAGTAAATAAATACGTTTATTATTATTATTATTATTATTATTATTATTATTAGTATAGGATTGTATTTGTAGTTGGGGATTTACAAGTTTGGTTTGAACCAGTTATTGTATAGTCAGGGAAATAACAAACTTTATTTTTATCGGATAAAAAAGCAGCAGCCCAAGATAATGTGCTTTTTGAACAAACTAATATTTCGGCTTCTTTCATAATATAATAATCTGTAATTACATCGTTATTTTCAATCATAATATCTATATTTTTTTCATTTAAAAAATGTAATATGGATTTTATATAATTTTCTTCAAAATCAGTTGTAGTTTTTTTACAAACAATACATATATTATCTGATATATTATCTGTTATAATAATTTTATTTAATAAAGTTATAATTCTATCTACAGGTAGATATAGATTATGAGTAACAAAATCTTCTAATCTTAAGTGCAATACAATATTATATTTTTTATTAAAATTAGTAGGAGTATTTAAAATATCATACATTTTAAATGTTTCATTATTTCCATCACCCGCATTTACTCCATCTGTAATAATTAAGTGATTTTTATTTGAATTTATATAATTAAATATCTCTGTTCTAAACATTTTATATATACTATCGTGTTGATAAAATCCACTCATCATTAAGTTTTTACTATCTAAATTTATAGATTTGTTTTCTAATAAATATTGAGAAATCTCTAAAAAGTTATCATCTGACAAATGTATATTAGGATTAGGATTATAACCATTATTATGACCGGACGAATATTCTTTATTGGTATTTATACATAATATAGCAGATGCCATATATCTATATATGGCATTTCCAAGTCTTCCTCTTATTACAAAATTTATAGACATTAAATGTAATTAATTAATAATTAAATAAAACGTTTAAATATTTATATTCATTATATTATAAATGTTTAGTTTATGTATTCCTACTATGGATCGTTATGACAGCTTTTTAAAAAGATATCTACCTGAGTATCTTAAGAATGATTTAATTGATGAAATAATAATTAGTGATGAGAATGGAAATGATGCCAAAAAAATACAACGTGATTTTCCTAATAATAACAAAATAATAATAAATGTTAATTCACGTAAATTAGGTCCATTTTTAAATAAATTAACGTGCTGTAAATTGGCAAAAAATGAATGGATAACTTTAATAGATTCTGATAATTTTGCTGATATAAATTATTTTAATATAAGTAAAAAATTTATTGAAGATAATCATACTAAAATACAAAAAAATAGTATATTAGCACCAAGTTGGGCTCAACCGAATTTTAATTATACTAATTTATCCAATGTTTGTATAAATAAAAAAAATTTAAAACAATATAATAAAAATCAACCAGGTTATACTGGATTAGAAGTATTAATGAACACTGGTAATTATATTATTAATAAATATCTTATATCAAATATATATTTGAACAACGATATTGAATTAATTAATAATTCATCTGCATGTGATGTTATTTTATTTAACACCATGTTATTGGAACAATTAGATTTACATATTTATATTGTAGCCAACTTACACTACAGCCATATTGTTCACGAAGGTAGTATATATACTACTACTATATCACAAACACATAAATATGCAAATATTGTTTATAATAGATACAATCAGTTAATAGTTAATAGTTAATAGTTAATAGTTAATAATACTATATAAATATATTTTTATAGTATTTAATGTATAAAAAATAAACTATTTATATTTAAAGATATTAATATACTTATTATTATAATGTTAATTAAAATACAGGAATTAGTAAGAAGGTTTAATATAAAAATTAAAGGCATTCTTCATATTGGCGCACATGAATGCGAAGAGTTGACCGATTATGAAGCGGTTGGTGTAAATCTGTCAAACACTTATTGGGTTGAAGCTATGCCAAATAAAGTTTCTTTCTGTCGTGAACGTTATGGTCCGAATTTACATATTTATCAAGCGGTTATTGATGAACGTGATGGAGAGAATGTTTTATTTAATATTACTAATAATGGACAAAGTTCGTCTATTTTAGAATTTGGCTCTCATTCAACGAGCCATCCACAAGTTCATGTGGTAGGAAAAGTTCACGCTACTACAACACGCTTGGATACTTTAATTGAACACGAACATATTCCCATTACAGAATTGAATTTTATTAATTTAGATATTCAAGGTGTTGAACTGCGTGCATTGAAAAGCATGGAAAAATACCTTAATCATATTCAGTATATTTATACTGAAGTGAATACCGAAGAAGTATACAAGGGTTGTAATCTCATTGGGGAAATTGATGATTATTTGCATGGTTTTGGGTTTGAACGTGTTGCTCAAGATATTTACTCACAATTTGGTTGGGGTGATGCTTTTTATATTAAAAAATAAATATTTTATAGATCATATTATATTTATTTTTTTTATATATTTTTATTTAATTTATTATAATATTAAACATTTATTTTATGCCAATGCGGTGGGAAGAAATCTGTCATGTTTTTATAACCCATGGCTGTACCAAACCAGGTTGATGGATAATATACATAATGTTTTTCATTGTCATTGTCATTGTCATTGTCATTGTCATTGTCATTGTCATTGTTATTTGTAGCCTTTTGTATAGAAGATTTTATACTACCGCCAAAATAAGCACCCCACCAACTGAATGTGCTGTTTGCTATTATAAAATATTTACACAATGACATTGTCATCATTTGTTCCCAGTCTGATAGGTCGTGATCAATACATTGAAATGTGAATTTATCTTTGAATTCGGGGTTTTCTTTCAGCGGCGTGATGAATTTGGTTTCAACATAGTCTTGGTCAGCCTTTTCACAGAAATAAAGAATTGGGTGAGGGTCATGGTGAGGGTCATGGTGAGGGTCATGGTGTGTGTCTTTGAGAAATTGTGTTAATGCTTTTGTGTAATACTCTAAGGACATGATTGGATGATGATTTGGTAGATTTTTATAATCTCCTACTCGAAAATGAAGTGCGATTGTATTGTTATATGCGCTTGTTGCTGTTTTCTCTCTTATCTTTTCCTGACATTCTTGTACATTTAATAATCGGTATATTTTTTCTTGTTCTTCTTGGAAATACTTGAATGATTGAAAATAACCAAAAAGGCGTATATGCCCTTCATCATAAAATGGTAATGCATGATAGTGAAAACCTAGTTCGGGAAGTATTCGTGGCTCATTGTTTGTCGGTGGTGCTTTTACAAAAGGTTTGAGATTTTGAAGTAGTGCTGTATCCCAATATGTTTTTTTACGTTGGCCATGATGAATTGGGTTATTCGAAAAATAAAAGAGAGATTTGTTTTTGAGGCTATATGCGAGCAGAGTGAAAATTTGAAACAATTGATTGCCTAGGCCGCCCATGATTTCTGCGGTTGTGAATTGCATTATTGTATTTTACTATTTATTAGTCGGTTTGTTTTTATATCAATAATATAATATAGTGGGAAGAATAATATGAATAATAATATGAATAATAATAATAATTCATTTATTTATGTAGACGATCAAAAATTATATGATACAGATAGTAATACTCGACAATATAGTGATCGGTCATATAATGATCGGTCATATAATATTGATACTGATGTTCATGATAATGTTCATGATAATGTTCATGATAATGTTCATGATAATGTTCATGATAATGTTCGTGATAATGTTCATGATAATGCTGATGATAATGTAGTTATTAATGTTGATGATATTTTATTTGGGAGCGAGCCAAGTGATTCTGAAAATAGTAATAGTCTGGGTGGCGATGGCGGTGGCGGCGGCGGCGATGGCGGCGGCGATGACGTTATTTATACAAAATTATCCTATCATGATGTGCGTTCCCAAATTAACAAATCATACGAACAAGACATTGTTCATCGTTATTCATCTGCACTTGATATATTGGCTAGTTATATTAAGGGTCAAAAAACAATTTATATGGAAACACGTACTTATTTGGTTAAAATTTTGAATATGTTAATGTTTCCAGCTATGTTTTTATCTGGATTTATTACAATTATCCAATCGCCCATTTGCGTTTCGCATCCTTTTATTTTATCAGGCATATCTGCCCTTGTTACATTTTTATTAGCTATTATTAGTTATACAAAATTAGAAGGAGCATCAGAAGCACATAAAATATCTTCTTATCAATATGATAAATTACAATCTTTTATTGAATTTCAATCTGGACAAGTTCTTCTTTTCAGTAACCCTATTTTAAATAATGAAAATATGGAACGAATATTTGATAAACAAAAAAAAATCATTGATTCCTCCTCATCCTTGCCTTATTCTTCCGCCGAAGAAAATAATATTAATGTTTATAATTCTAATTCATATAATCTATCAGAGGAAGAAAGAAAAAGGGCTGAAACCGAAAATAAAAAATTTGAGGAGGAGAGAAAGAGGATAGAAAAAAATGCGATGATGAATGCGCTTTATCAGGAACGTTTACAGGCCGAAAATGAACTTATTGCAAATATGCGTGATAATATGGTTCGAATTGAATCTGAAATCTGTGATATAAAAGAAACAAATCAGTTTATTATTCCGCAAACGATTCGTTATACTTATCCTTTACTTTATAATACTAATGTTTTTTCGGTTATTAAAAAGATTGACGATTTTCGAGCCAAAACCTTGACTGAATTGAAGCACATTAAAAATGAATTGCGTTTTATTAATGCCTATATAAAAAAACATACAAACACGTATACTACATTAGTTAATAAGAATAACTTACAATACAAAAATGAAACCATTCGTGATATTATTATAAAATATAAAGAACGTTCAAATAATTTGTTTGCCGAGAAGAAGAAAATTATCAATGTTATTTTATACTTGAATACTGCTTTTTCTATGATTGATAAAATGTTTCAACAAGAAATATTGAATGCCAAATTGCGTAAAGATTATTGGGTGCGTTTTCGTTTGTATGATATATCTCAATGCTGCTGTTGTTCAGATAAAATAAAATTATTATTACCTAGCAAATATATTGAGCCAGAATTATCTGGAGGGGATATTTTTTCACAAATTATGGGTGTGGGATTTGATAGTTGATTCAAATAAAAAAGAGTTTTTCTCTCTCTCTTTCTTTTCTTCTGTTTATTGAAACCCATATACTGAGTCATCGTCTAATGAACTTCTTGATTCTACTTTTAACTGGTTAACAAATTCCAATTTTTTTATATGTAAATATATCGAGTATGTATCTAGTGAATAACAAGGTGCGTAGAATTCGGCTTCGGCTTCGGCATTCCTGATTGTCATCGTTTCACTCATGGTATAGTGAAAGGTGTTGACGGGTTTTTCTTGGCCAATACGCCAGCACCTCGCAATCGCTTGCTGTTCAACCGCCGGATTGAAATGAGGGATAGGAAAATAGGCTTCGCTATAATTTTTTTGAAGATTGAGCCCTTCGCGGCACATCTTTATTTGCGCCAATAGAATATCAACCGGCTCATTCAAAAGTTTGTCGCGTTTCCCTGTTGGCACACGTCCGTCAAACTTGGCAATACGCAAGGGCTGGTAGTGCTGGTGCTGGCCGTCGCTTGCTGTTGCTCTTGCTGTTGCTCTTGCTGTTGCTCTTGCTGTTGCTCTTGCTTTTTCTTTCAAGCATTTCTCAAGCGTATCGATTTCGTGGTAGAAATGGCAGAACACGATTTTACCACATCCATTTCCGCGTCGCTCAATCAACGTTTTTACAACTGCATTGATTTTGCTCTGTGATTCTTTCAACTCCACTAGGTCAAGTTTTTCTTTTTCACCTACGAGAGCGAGCAGTTCCTGATAATCCTTTATCGTGTTTTTTAGTTTCGATGGATTAACACACGCTTGCCGAGCGCGCATAAAATATTTCATTCGCATTGCATTCGACGTATCATCTGAAAGTGCCATAAGGTAATCGGCTGCTGCTTCAGTCGATATGTTACATTTTGGTACTAGGGAATGTATGTGCTGCGCGAAATTTCGTTCCGAATTATTTTCCCATTCAACCTCGATGGAGTGTTTGTGTAATTCAGGAATGGGTAAGCTCACGTCGCTTTTAGTCCGGAAAAATACAAGATGCTGTGCGTTTTTTTTGTAAATTTCAGGTGGAGTAAAGTAGTAATCTTCAAATTTGAACTCGGACGAACAAAACAAGTAGTACAAGTTGTAGAGTTCTATTGGAGTGTTTTGGATTGGCGTGCCAGTTACCAACCACATGATTTCTGTTTGAAGCGCTTTTACTCCCTTGTATCCGTTGGTTTTTTTATGACTGGCATTATGCGATTCATCGCAAATCACGCGATTCCACTTCACGTCATGAAGAATCGATTTCGTTCGCCCCCTTTTTGCCTGCTTCTCAGATGGCATCGAAACTTGTCCGTAGGTTGTTATTATAATCGGACGTGCGTTTATTTCGGCCAAGGTGAGACGCATGCTTTTCGGTCTCGACCCATGATACACAAGTGGGTGATGGCCGAATTTTTCTTTGATGATTTTTTCCCATTGATCGATTAATGAACGCGGCAACACTATGAGTGTATGGCGCTTCAAATGACATTCGATCAAGGCTAACATGATGATGGTCTTACCGAGGCCCATCTCTAATGCTAATATGCCGCCGCGTTTTTCTGCGGGGTCGCCTTTTATTGTTCTGGGTAGCGTCGCTGGTGTTTTTTCGCGCGCCATACACCATTCCAAGCATTCTCTTTGAAATGGTTTACTTACATAACCGGTGCGTCTTAAGAATTCATCGAATTTTTCCATCTCTGTTGGATTTTTGCTTTGTGCTTTATGCTTTATTATTTATACTTTATGCTTTATGCTTTGTCTTCGATGAGGGGTGGGGTGGGGTTATTACTTTACTACTTTCGTATAAAAGTTTTCAATTTTTTTCAAATTGGGATTATAATGAAAAAAATAATAAATAAAAAATAATAAATAAAAAATAACTTGGCAAAATAGTTATGCCTTGCTATTTCTCTTTTTTTCGTTTTTTTGTTTATTCATTTATTCAAAAATCTTATTTCTATCTAATCTATTCCATGTCGGCCCAGCTCGTCGTCGTCGTTGGTGATGGAGGCGTAGGGCTCGGGCTCGGGCTCGGGCACGATGAATAGCATTTGGCGTCTTTTTTCACTTGTGGCATTTTCTTAGGAGCAGGCGGCGGTGATTGTGAACGACATGATGATACTGGCGATGGGGTAGGCGAATCTTCACGTTCGTTTCGGTCACGGACTGGAGCTCTTGTGGCGGCCTTGCTGCTGTAACTTTGGCTTGTTGTAGTAGTACTAAAGATGGCATCCACGATTTTCATCGTCTTTTCCTCACCTAGCGCTGGGAAATTCTTCTCCAGATTTTTTTTGTAGGTTTCGATTTCGGCGTCTTTAGTCTTTTTACTTTCAACGTGTTCTTTTGCCATATCAAGGTAGTTGTTATCCTTGAGTGTGGCGGTTACGTCCGTTTCTTCATCCACCTTCAACAATTGGAAGTAGTTGGTTTTTTTTCCAATTGGCGCTGGCGCTGGCGCTGGTTGAGGAGGCGAAGAACACAATTCGCGAGCACGCTGTTGGAATCGCTGTTGCTGTTGATGTTGCTGTTGCTGTTGCTGTTGCTGTTGCTGTTGCTGTTGCTGTTGCTGACCTTGTGACTTGTACTTACCTTCAAGCTTGGGACAATGCTTGGGGGTGTGCCCTTTTTCTCTACAATACTTACATTCCTGACTCAACAGGGTAGGGCACACGACTTTTCCGCCTACGCGGACCGAGTGTGAAGTGTAAACACTCTCGCTCTTCTTGGCATCTTTGCATACTTTACAAAACATTTTCGTTCGTTCGTTCGGTTGGTTGGTTGGTTGGTTGGTAAGGGGTTGCTTTTCATTTGTTTACAAAAAAGTTTTCAATTTTTTGTAAAAAGAGTAAAAATTTCGATTTGATTCGATTTGATTTGATTAATTGCTATTTGATGCTTGATAATAACCTAAATGCATTTTCAGATAATCGATTGCTGTATTCATATCAATAAATGTTTTTTTATATTGAACACTACCCAAAGGAATATTTCTAACAGGAACAATCGTTACAATTTCATTTGTTTTCGGAAACATTTCTACTATAAACTCATCATATGGGCTTGCGTTTGCGCTTTTATAACAAATTTTACTGCTATGGCTATGGCTATTGCTATTGCTATTGCTATTGCTATTGCTATTGCTATTGCTATTGCTATGAAAATCGTATTGCTTGAAAATAGGACTAAGTGTATTCAGTAGTGTTTCCATATATTGATGTTATATACCTATTTGTATATAACATTATATCCTTATATCAATTTTATTTTTTAATCTCTATTTATTCTTATATTGTAACGGAAACCCATATGGGGACTCGAACCCCAAACCTTAAGATTAGAAGTCTTATGCGCTATCCAATTGCGCTATATGGGCATTTATTTGATACAATAATATAATGTATATTTTCTCCTCAACTGGATTTGAACCAATGACCTAAAGATGACAAGTAAAACACTACAGTCTTCCGCTCTACCGCTGAGCTATAAGGAGTTTTTATTATATAAAGTATAGATGTTATATAAAGTATTTTAGATTTTTAAATTCTATAAAATACGCAAATAAAATGGGAACTGTGGGGTTCGAACCCACGCGGATATCATCCATTGGGTCTTAAATCCAACGCCTTAACCACTCGGCCAAATTCCCTATTTTTATATTACATACTTATACCTGTGCCCTGTGCCCTGTGCCCCACATACTTCCCTTAACTATTTGCGTCGTCATTGCCATCGTCATTTGCGTCCATGCCATCGTCATTTGCGTCGTCATTGCCATCGTCATTTGCGTCCATGCCATCGTCATTTGCCCTTCCCTCTAATTCGTTTTATTCATCCTCCTTTCCTAAAAAACCCCATAAAAATAAATAAAATAAAAAATAAAAAAATACATATACAAAAAATGATGAGTATTCAGGTATGCACTAACTAACTATCTATTTATTTATTTATATATTGACTGGGCTAATTCACCTTTATTAAAGTGAATAAAGTCATTATATAATAATGTATTGAAGAAGAAGATTATAATAATAATCTTTATTTGTATCTTATCTTTCAATACGCATGAGGTTTTGATTTATATGAGACCTAATTGTAACTCATACTATATAACTAGTATATATCTTTATATTATTTTAAACATATATATATTTACATTTTCATTTAAAATTTATTTATATAAATGTAATAAACACAAAGATATAAATGGAATATTTTTTTTATGATACTTTTAAACATGATACTTTTAAACATGATATTTGCGCGGAAAAACATAAACGACTTATTTTACAAAAAAAATGTAAAAATAAAGATAATGATTGCTCTATTTGCTTAACATCTTTATTTATGCGTTCCGTTATTTATTTACCATGTAAACACGTTTTTCACCAACGATGTTTAAATCAAGCAGTTGAAGCTAAACTCTATACATGTCCTTTATGTCGATATGATTTACTTGATCCGTTACTTAAATCTGGATTTACATTTCCTGAAGTGCAGCAGCAAACGCCTTTTTATCGTTTCGATATAGAAAATACTTCATATATTTTACTTCTCTTAGATGATTGGATACGTGAAACTAGTTTTAATGCGAGTTCTTTCACAGATATTAGTGCGAATATGATGATTGATTCTTCTTTAGATGACTTACCACCTGACTTGGTACATTCTTCAGATGAGGAAGAGGAAGAAGAAGAAAGAGAGGATACGACAATGGATATCATGTTGTTTTTGTCACTTTATGATTAAAGTTTTGTCATCATTTCGATTGACTCCTCATTGATTAATTGTGAAGGTGTTATCGTATGTGAAGGTGCTTGTAGTGGCATTGCGAATTTGGGAAAGATTTTATAAAATACTAGACCAACACCTATGCCCAAAACACTGCCCGCAAATAATTGAATTGGCGAATGCCTATGTGTCATATAACGTTGCCATAAAGTAATGATTGTTTGAATTCCCGCTATTCCTGTTACTAATGGATTTTGGAAATAGAGCGATAAAAAGGTAAGTTCAGATAAAACTGATTGCGCATGACCGGAAGGCATTCCGAAATTTCGATGAATTGTTAGAAAATTAAATGCGGTTGGAACTAAGCCTTGAAAGTTTTCTACTTTATGCGAATCTGGGCGTGGGTATCTTAATGTATTTTTTATACTAATGTTTAATAAATGACTACACATTTGCCAAGCAATGATAATCGCAATTAAATAATATGATACCTTTTTTTCTTTGATAATAAGCATCATTACGATTAAAACTAATAATGTATTTGGTCCTTGATATCCTATATGAGAGAGATAAGAGTTCATTTTTTACTATTACTTATATAATATATATCATTTTTTATATATTTATATAATTTATAAGTAATGGCTACTTCTTATTCTCGTAAAAGAAAAGCGAGTCAGAGTCAGAGTCAGAGACCTAGTGAGGAAAATATAGTTAGTGATATAATTTATAATATCAAGAATATCAATACAATTATTGAAAATAAACCTATTAAACTTCCGGATATGTGTGAATATGGTTCTTCGTGTTACAGGAAAAATCCAAAACATTTGGCTTCATTTCGACATTCTATAATAAACGATTCGTATTTTGTTAAATTGAGAGATAGAATAGTATTATTTAATTCTGATATAATAGAACTATTGAATTTATTACATAAGCATTGGGCGATAGAACCTTATTTTCTAAATTTGAATTTAAAAGGTTTATTTAAAGGTGCGGAATTATTAGAAGATGATGGTAAGGGAAACGTGCGTTTTGTGCCTGAAGATACTATTTATTTTTATTTATTAGCCATTATTCATTCAAATCTTGAAATGTTGGTTGAAAAGCATCCTATTGATGAAAATAGTAATCATTTTTTACTGAGTTTATTAATGCAACTGGAAGAAAATTCAGTAACTGGAATTTATCAAATGCATGAGAATGAATATAAAACACTTTTTGATGTTAATGATGTTATGACTGAAACGGGTGTTGTAATTGAAGATAATGGTATGATTTCATTGTGTAATACAACACTGATGATGAGTTTACAGAAATTTCTATTTACAAAAAAGAGAAAAACGTCGCATATTGGGGGGAGAAGAACTCGTAAACGCAATAAACGTAAATCAAAAACTCATAAGAAACGTAAAACGCGTCGCGGAAGAAAATAAATTATTTATATAATTATATATTTTTAATAATTATATATTTTTATATAGTATAGCAAATGCCTGGTAAAACACGTAAACGACAAACTATTTTAACAGGCAGATGGCCTTCGCTTAAAAAGAATAATCATAAGCATAAGCATAAGCATAATCATAAGCATAAACACGTTAGATTCACTCAAGATGCCGGTGGTTTGAAAAACCTTATAGTGCCGACTTTTTTACAAATGCTTAACACGATTAAATTGTATCATTGGAAAACCACGAGTTATTCTACACATAAAGCAACCGATGACCTTTATTCGAAATTGAATGAAAATATTGATCGCTTTGTTGAAGTTATGCTCGGTATGGGTGGTAATCGCTCTAAATTATTACATGTTCCCGTGATAAAATTAACAATGGCTAGCAATAATGATGCCTTCAAAAAACAAATTGAAGTTTATAAAACATTCTTATTGAATTTATCAAAAACTTTCAGCGATGATAATGCTCATACTCACGTTGATTTGTTAGCCATTCGCGATGAAATTTTGGCTGATATGAACCAGTTTTTATACTTGCTTACGCTTAAAGATTAATTAAAGGATTGTTTTGTGTATAAATACTTTCCTAATAAAAATCCGCTTGCGTTGCATAAAATGTCGGACCATTTCGCATACCACCAAGCCCCGCGTCCTTTATGCGTAGTTATTTCATTACAACCACCTAACCACGTTGATCTATTTATTCCGGAAATATGTTCATATAATTCCCATATGATACCTATTGTCATAGTTAATACAAACGCATTAGAAAAATTATAACCCATTGTTGTATAAAATATAATATGCGTCATTGACCAACCATCTAAATCACCAATTATCGGTTTTTGTAATGGGTCTATGAATGTTTTATTATTACATCTATATTTTCCATATAATCCGATTAATGTTATTGGAACCAAGAAAAAAAGAATATAATTACGATAATCTAGAGGGATTTTTGATATATTTTTTTGAATGGTTTTTTTCATTATATAAATATACAATAACTTTATATTTACTAAATTTGTTATTGTATATTGAGCTGTGATATGTTAATGTGATATGTTTATGTGATATGTTTATGTGATATGTTTACTTGCACATGTTAAACAACAGGCGATTGTAAATGTAGTTAATGCCAAGCATAGCAATAACAATGGCGGAATTTATAATCACATGTTTGTTGCGCTTAACATCCTTAAACAAGAAAATCAAGCTGACGATTGAAATAATCATGATGAGAAAATAAAACACCGAGATGGCATAAAATAAGTCGCAGTATTTCTTATCCATAGGAGAGAAGAGATTGTTGAAATCTTGAATCAGAGACATATATAATTTGAAAATATTAAATTTTTTTTAAAACCTCTAAAATCAAAATAAATTATCTTAAATGTTTTTTTCTTTTTTATTCATTCTTTTCGTCATTCTTTTCGTTATCATCCTTTTTCTTTTTTCCATCCTCTTTCTCGGAATCCTTGTATATTATTTTAACATACAAAATATATAAAAGACCACACAAAAATAAGGAATTTGGTATAAAAATACCATACGCATGATTTGCAACACCATATGTAAATGAAAGAAGCTGTGCTGATATATTCATACATACCCAAGCCCATGGTAAACTTTCGGTATTATGGGTTTTATATATTCTTTGCAATAAGGTACTAAATGATATTAAACCAATAGTACCTGCCATTCCAACTAAAGCTTCCAATTTAGGCATTATTATACTATATGATGAGAGATTAAAGATTTTATATTGTATAATAAAATTGAATTACTTTTATTATATTAGATTAAGAATACATTCATAATTGATTCCATTATGCCGTGGATTGAAGTAGATGGCGTTGAAATGATGGAGTGCGATTATTGCCATCATGTTTGGGATGGAAATGCGCAATGCAATTGCTGGGGAGAGTTAGGAATAGACGATGAATATGCGGAAGGCCTATATTATGCTGGTGCTGGTGCTGGTGCTGGTGCTGGTGCTGGTGGTTATGATAGTGGTTATGATGAATAAATATTGAACTAAAAAATAAGAAGAAGAGAGATTATTACTCTTTTTCTTATTTATGTAATAAATTGAAAACTTTATTTGTAAATCCTAAATAATACAACTGACCACCAGTGACTAAAGATAAAATGACGACGATGACGACGAAGATGACGACGATGATGACGATGAAGGTGATGACAACTACAACCGCTATTCAAACAATGAGCAAGGAATATCAAATTCGTAATCGTGATATTACCATTAGAAAATTATTGACGATTTATCTCTCTATTATAGCAAAAGAGAGAGATATAAATATGAAACGAACGATGGTTCATGCCTTATTTAATTATATGTTAACTGATGCTGTGAAATCTTGTATAAGGAATGATGTTCGAAATTTACGTATGGTTATTATGGGGAAAATTGATGAACTAGAACATTGTGCTCTTTGTCTTGAACATGCTGAATTGATGGCTACATTACAATGCTTGAAATCCTTTTTGAACGATTGTAATAAGGCTGATTATAAACTTGTCTTTGGTAGGGGCAGTGGCAGGGGCAGGGGCAGTGGCAGGGGTAAACGTGCCCATGCCTGTGCCTGTGCCTGTGCCTGTAGTGCAAACGATTGTGCTGCGGTATTTTTGTGTTCCCGTTCCTCCTCTGATAATCATAAGGATTTATTGAAAAAAATTAAAAAATACCTTACTCGTATTGAACGCTTAAATGATTCTATTATTGTAAGTGATGATGATGATGATGATGATGATGATGATGATGATGTTGAAAGTGAAGAACAACCACCACCACCACTACGTCGTTCCAAACGTTTACGTTCTATTATGGTTTGTTAGATTTGATTTGATATGGAGAGAGAGAGAGAAAAAAAACCTTATTGAGTAATAAGGCTTGTTTTCTTTTTTTTTAATCGTTTATTCGTCCTTTTTTGCTCTTGCTGTTGCTCTTGTCCTCAGGCGTGCTGCTGGGCGGCGGCCATCAAGCGTGCTGAACGTCGGGGCAATACCTTGACCTTGATACTTACTGGCTTTGTCGGCTTTAATGGCTTTACTGGCTTTGTCGGCGATTTGCTGCTAGCATACGGGCTGGGCACATTGTTGTCTTCCAAAAACATCATCATTTCTACTAATTTTTCTATTAACTTGTTGTACTCATCGTATGTTTCTAACGATCCTAGCCCCCAGGCGCCCAATCTGCGTTTGTGATCATCCGCCTCACGATTGAGGTCAATGCATTTGTTCATCAAGGTCACGCAGAACTTGGCAAATCGAGGGCGGAGGAGGATTTTTTTTGTCTCGGCCGAAAGCATATAGCCGAACATCTCAGTTACACACTTGACCTTACATATTCGGCTACAAAATTCGTCTGTCTCAATGTCGGTCATATACTTTTTGATGGTATCGCACACTTTGGTTTCACTGCGTGTATAGACCATTCTTGCTCGGTTGGTTCGTTGGTTCGTTGGTTCGTTGGTTCGTTGGTTCGTTGGTTGCCTTTCATTTTTTTCTTTCAAAAGTTTTCGATTTTTTGCATTTTTGGGTTTTTTTCGATTCGAATACATAAAATTGAAAACTTTTGAAAGATTGAAGATAAGGCAAGACAAGCAACAGCAACGACATAAGCAACAGCAACAGAATGGCAGAGATTTTGAATGAGCAGAACAACAATGTAGCTAAGGAAGTAAAGCTTATTATTGAATGGCTTACCAATGAAAACGTCAAAGGAAACCAGGACAGGCAATTAGACGTGTGGTGCCTAATTTTCAGTCGTCTTTTGCGGACAGATGGTATGCGGATGCTTTGTTCGCATAATGATATGCGGTTTAACGTGAAGCAACGGGCACATGAGGCGCTGAACTACCACGACCATCCGATTATAGATACAGCCACAAAGATTAATACCTTTTTGGAGCAGGTTGAATATTGGGGGTTTGGGCTTGACGATATCCGCGATGAAGAACAACTTTAAGTAGTAGAATTATAGGTTAGATTGAGGATGTTTATCCTCTTTGAATAAATGTTGAAGAGAGATTTAATCTCTTTTTTATTTTTATTATATATATTATAAAATATTGTAGATATTATTTTTGTATAAAAATAGTGCAATGACTGCTATTACGCTAGTATAACTTGTATAATAACACCAGATAGAACCTTGTGAATCAGTTTTTAATTTTCCATAGAAAAATCCAAATAAAGGTAATACGCATATCGCAATAATTA
>Ga0209335_10000829_pt1 | contig 36830 bp, 38 predicted proteins | sample COG_09_FD_184753 | JGI IMG/M metagenome (GOLD analysis project Ga0209335, IMG submission 184753) | Pelagic Microbial community sample from North Sea - COGITO 998_met_09 (SPAdes) (version 2) | ecosystem: Environmental > Aquatic > Marine > Neritic zone/Coastal water | place: Helgoland, sampling...
GAGCGTAACCCGATTAACCGCAAAGGTCTACAACTCTGTTTGTCGCACCGCAAAACGTTTAACGCTTGACGTAAAAATTATCAAGGGTGTATCTTGAGTCTCTAACTGTATCTAAAAAATACGGTTTTAGGGGCGGCTCAAAGCATTCGTGGAGTAAGCAACTAAACAGTTAACTGGTAGTTTAGATTCTGCATACGGAAGGGGAGAAACGTAATGGAATTCAATATACTACAGTCCCACAAGGGGCTGGATAAGCAACTCGAGGAGCTAGGGTCCGACCCGTTTGACGGGAACAGCGTCGGAACCTCACTGTTCATGACAGGAAACATGGGGCCGAAGATAAAGGAAAAAATGGGAGTAGCCGCAAAAAAAGCAGGCATGTCTCGTAGAGATTTTTTCCGTTCTTCTCTCGGTTTAAGCGCAGCGATGATTGCTGCAAACGAAGTAACCGGAATGAAATTTTTTGAGGTCGGTTCAGCTGAGGCCGCGGATATTGCTGCTAAAGATGAGGCTATTCAAGTAGCCAGGGCGGGCAGTGACTTTATCGTCGATGTTCATACGCACGTATGTACGCGGCCGGGCCATTACCAACTCGGGGTGAACACTACAGAGCGTGGTATGTGGTTTGTACAGCTACTTGATGACTTGGGTAAAGCGTTTGGTATGGAAAACGGTACTCGGGACATGAATGTTGAAAATTACGGCAGACTGATTTTAGAGGAAAGTGATACGACAGTCGGAATTTTTAATCCTTTTGGTTTCCGTGAGGATTACGGCGGCGAGGATATGATTCCTATGGATTACCAAGTCGGTGTTCGTGATCGATGGCCTGACAATACGATTATGCTAGCGGGTGGCTTAACACCAAATCAAGGTGTTGACGAGACCCTTGAGCGGCTTAACATGTACGCCGACCAATACCGCATCTCTGGGTTGAAGCTATATACCTTCGACTCCACAGATAAAAAAGGCTGGTGGTTTGATGACGAGGCTCTAGCTTACCCAATTTGGGAAGAGTGTCGCCGACTGGGCATCACCAATATCGGTTGTCACAAAGGTATTCCTTTTGGTCAGTTCTATGCTCGTTACGCACACGCAGAGGACTTTGATGCGGCGGCTGACGATTTCCTCGACCTTAACTTCATTGCATACCACTCAGCTTGGCCTTATCACAATGAATTGGCTGCACTGAAGGGCTTTAAGCCACAGAGAAAGAATCTCTATTCCGAGGTCGGTTCTACTTTTGCGGCAACAGTCACAAGTCGACCACTGGAGTGTGCGCACGTGATTGGTACGTTGCTTCGTGATCTAGGTCCGGATTATGTGCTTTGGGGTACTGACTCTTTATTGTGGGGTAATCCTCAGTGGCAAATCGATGCATTTAGAAGCTTCCAGATTCCTGATGAGCTAGTTGAAGGTTATGGTTATCCAAAAATTACGCCAGAAATTAGACGTAAGGTGTTGGGTGAAAATGCAGCGAGAATATGGAACATCGATAAGCAAAAAGCAATGACGGCTAAGGCTGATATCTTAGCGAGCAAGGCATACGCTTAAGCTTATTGCTTGATACATGGTGTGTCCCTCTAGAGGGGCACACTTTTTTTTTGGAAAAAGGAAATAGCTGTGCCTACATACGAATATGCATGTGATGCTTGTCTCGTCATCTATCAAACAAGACATAGCATAAAAGAGAGCGGTCCGACGGCTTGTCAGGAATGTAAGGGTGAATTAAGAAAGGTGCTTTCTGCGCCTAGTTTCAATACCGCTAACCATACCAGCCCCACGGCGGCAAAGTACGCGAAAATGTCTGATGCAGAGGAAATCGCTCGAGAGAATGAATTGCAGAAAGTCTATAAGTCCATTTGGATGCCACCCGAGGTGAAACATAGCCCATGGGAGGACGACCACGACCATGATCATGAGCACGATCATTAATGTTCGACTTGAATCAAGCTTTTAAACTCACATTATCTTTTTTGGCCTTGCTGGCCACGTGTATCCAAACAGGACACAGTAACGAGCAACAGAAACAAGGCTTAAACGATTCAGGCGGAATACTGAGTAGTCCGATATCAGGTGAATTATCTTTCACGCTACCTTACCAAGGATTAACCAAGAAGCTCGGGAAACGATTCATCAAGGGACATGAACAATTTGATGAGATCTGGGTTTTGGCGCCTGCCCCGGGAGTTTGGGGCCTAGGGCCAACCTTTAATGAGGCAAATTGTTTGGGCTGTCACCCGAACAACAGTCGAGCGCAACCTGCGAAGGAAGGTGCTGAAATAGAGAAGGGCAACGTCATAAAATTTGGTTATCGGGACACTAATGGTGACGTCATACCCTCTCACCCTTGGTATGGAGATCAATTACAAAACAGAGCTGCTGAAAATCGCGTACCAATAGAAGGTAATGCGATTGTCACATACGAAACCATTAATTTTGAGTATCCAGATGCGACGGTTGTTACACTAAAAAAACCAATAATTACGCTAAAAAACCTTAATTTTGGGGACTTAGACGAGTCAACTCTTGTGTCCATGAGGGTTGCGCCGCAGGTAATCGGGTTAGGTTTACTAGAGTGGGTACCAGACGAAGATTTATTAGAGATCGCTGAACGTCAAAAGGAGGAGGGCCTATCTGGGCGTCCAAATTACGTTATTGATTTGGAAACAGAACGTGTCGTCATTGGCCGATTTGGCTGGAAGGCAGCGCAGCCGAATTTAAAACAGCAAACGGCGGTAGCATTTCATTCAGATATTGGTGCAACAACTTTTTTCTTTCCGGAAAAAAATTGTCCAGAAGTTCAAATTGGTTGCAAAGAATTACCCTCAGCTGCCAAATGCGGCGGTCAAGGGGGTTGCACGGGTAATAATTTTAGACCTGAGGTACTGCCTAGCCGGCTAAAAAACATAACAACATACTTGCAAACATTAAACATTCCGAAACGGAGAATTACAGATTCGGAAGAGGTTTTAGCCGGAGAAGCTTTATTTCACGAGTCTGGTTGTGCCTCCTGTCATGCATCCACTTTAATAACTGGGCAGAACGCGGTACTTGAAGAGCTTACCAATATGGCATTTCATCCTTACACTGATTTACTACTTCACGACATGGGAGAGCAGCTCTCGGACCACAGACCTGAGGGATCGGCGAACGGCCAAGAATGGAGAACACCGCCGCTTTGGGGCATTGGGTTAATGAATGAGATATCCGGAGGTCTTGCGCTCTTGCACGACGGACGTGCCACAACGATTGAAGAGGCTATTCTCTGGCATGGAGGAGAAGCGTTATCGTCTCGTCAAAAATTTGTAGACCTGGTTAAGCCTGAAAGAGACCGTGTCATAAAATTCATTAACTCGCTCTAATCAACAAATCTACTTTCCGCAAGATTGTATTTCGACGGTCACGTTCTTTAAGTTTATCGAGCATAAATCAAGCTTCTTCTTCGTTGCTTTCAACCTTTCACGCAAATCATCGTTATCGTATCGCAGCTCGGCATTATCTATTTCAAGAAGCTCTATTTGTTGCTTCAAATTTTTAATTGTTGTGTTCTGGCAATCTATTGTGTCGCCATCACACGCGGCGTGCGCTGGATGGATCAAAATGAGAGCGGCTCCTGTCAAAAGGCATTGAAAGTACCTTCTAAATTCGTATCCTTTGGCGTTAAAATTTTTCATACTTATCCTCTCTTTATTCACAAAAATAACCCGTCATAAATTTGACGTACTCGTTCCATTCAGCGTATGCCCATCTCTGCTTATTGGATTTAATACTGACGCTTTTTATTAATTCGACCGCTTTCGGTCGAGCATAGTAGTTGTATGAGATTTCCTTTATACGCAAGCGTTCGCAATCAATTTCAAATTGGGTAACAAAAGACTTGATTCCATCGTGAGTCTTACTGAGATCTCTGAGTTCATTTACGAGAAAACTTTTTTTTGGCTCAACTACTTGATCCAATTTCCAAAGTATTTCATCACCATTTTCTAATACTAAAACAGGAGACCAATCTGTAGCCTGAATATTCGTTGTTGTCGCGAAAAGAGCTAATAAACAGACGGTACAGACATAAGTCTGCATCCTATTCGCGGTCGGCCTATTTTTGATTAATGACATTATCAGTCCAATGTTCCTAACCAGTTCGAAATCGCATGCCCCATTACAACCATACGTGCAACTTGTATTGGACTTCGGACATAGCCTTGTATGACCGCCATAGCTCTATCCGGTATAGGGTCATGGTGCGTATTAAACGATCGAGCGATTTCCGCGCCGTAATCAATTGCGAGCGATGTGCTTTTTGAGCTCATAGCGTCAATAGCTCCAGATTCTTGCTGAGGGAGAAAACCCTCATAAATTAGAGATAGAAAACTCGGCCAGTAAGCAAGGTGGCGCCAAAGCGTCGCAACATGTTGGCTGGACGAGACGTTACTCGTCACACCCGTTCCTAACGTATTCGCCTCACAAACATGTCTCCAGTTTTGGTCGGTGATTTCCAATCGTGGTAACAATGGTTTTAACGGAATCGAGGTTTGATTTTGGAATGAGGCATCCAGCACTAACGGGGCACCTTCGCTTGCCGGTGTGATATAAGCTGCTAGAGCTAATAGGTTGAGCGTATTTGATCGATTGTAGGCGTTTACAATTTGCTGGATATCTAGCAGATCTGTCCTAGAAAGATTGGCCGTTGAGACACGCTCCTCAATTTTGAATTGAGGCGTTGAAAGGGCTATTTGCCTTAGGAATTCTGGCAAGATCAGTTCTGGCAGTCGACTTACGTATATGGGTTTTACGTTACTCCAGGTACGCTCAAGGCAGTCGTCCCACGAGGCAAGGGCTCTCCATATTGATGTGAGGATTGGAATGCACATCGTTGCTCGAATATCTTGAAAAATCTCCGCTGTCCTACCAGATGCTGTTGCTTCGTCTGTAACACTAACAGGGTCATAACTGAAATCAACTGTCATAGACTGTGATGGGGTTTGATGAGTATTCGTGGAGATCGTATCGTGGCTGTTATTATTCTCTTGGTCAAGGATTCAGGGGGTATTTACGTATAATGTCCGTAAAACTTTGTTATTAATACCCTTGCTATGAGATATGTCAGCATCAATGCTTGATAACCAAATTCCTATCTTGTGGACATTTCGTCGATGCCCTTACGCAATGAGAACACGCTTGGCGATTAAAGCCAGCGGCATCGAAGTCTACCTTAGGGAAATCGTCCTTCGCCATAAGCCATCGGAGTTTGTTTCGGATAGTCCCAAAGCGACTGTGCCGGTTTTGAAACTGACGAACGGCAAAATCCTAGAGGAAAGTATTGATATTATGCGATGGGCTCTCGAACAAAATGATCCGAACGATTGGCTTCAAATTTTAGAAAAGCGCAAAGAATATTCAGAACATTTTCTGACGAATTTAGATGGCCCATTTAAAAATGACCTCGATCGTTATAAGTACGCGAGTCGCTACGGATTAGAAAACACAGGGAGTTTAGTGCACAGAGAGGAAGGTAGTAAATTTCTCAGCCAAATTAATAGATGGTTAAAGGAGACGCCTCATTTGTCAGGGGAGCGTCAAGGGTTCCTCGACATAGCAAGTCTTCCTTTTGTGCGCCAGTTTCGGATCGCAGATCCAGAGTGGTTCGATCAACAGGATTGGCCGCAGCTGCACACTTGGCTTCAGACATTTCTTGCGTGGGATCAGTTCTCACTTATTATGGAAAAATTTAAACCCTGGGACTCAACGCAAGGTGAAGGCATTTTGTTTTAAAAGTTCGTCAAAAGTTACTGATCACTCGAATCTAAATGACTTGCGGGTTTCCATTCGGGGAGCGGTGAACCTCCTGTGTAGTGATTTTCCGCCACGTTTTCTCGGAATAAAACGTATATATCTTTTGAGTCAACATTCAGTGCATCAAACAATATGCGAGCAATTGCATCAACGAGCGCTTTTTTTCGTTCCGCTTCGCGTCCAGGCCTTAGATCAACATCAACTACAGGGAGTCCATCTCCAATGACGCCATGAGCTTCGGATACAGAGACGTAGTCGTATTTAGTTTCCTTTGGCGCTAAAGTACGCAATACCGCAGATTTGATCTCAGTACGAATTATGTCTTTCTTTGATAACTCAGTGCCTTCAGGTACTGTGATTCGAATGATTGGCATAGTATTTAATTCCTTTATCGACGTAACATTGACTTTATAATGCGTATCAGAGACGGCATAAGGCGCATCAATATCACCGGTAAAAACTTTCTCAGTAAGAATGCAAAAATTCTCATGTTTCCGCCTCGATCTAATTTAAACTATACGTTTTAATTCCTGTGTTAAAAATTCTCAGACCAAGGTCTAAGATCTAGCTCTAAAGTCCATGCGCTTCTATGTTGATGATGAAGTACCCAATAAGCGTCAGCGATCGCATCAATGTTCAGCATGCCATCCACCCCTCGTTCGCTCTTGAGTTTTGGAGCACGTCTATTGAGTCTTTCCCCATCAATGCCACCGTCAACGATTACATGCCCTACATGGATATTCTTGGGACCAAATTCGCGAGATAAACTTTGCGCTAGATTTCTTACACCACCCTTAGCAGCGGAGAACGGAGAGAATTTTGCTTTTCCACGCAAACTTCCAGAGGCTCCAGTGAAAATAAGCGTTCCTCGTTCTCGCTCTAAAAAATAGGGTAATACCGTTTGCGCAAGAAGAAACGCTCCTAAAGTGTGTTCGCGCCAGTGAGTTGTAAACGACTCTTGGGTAACCTCGAGAAAAGGCGCTGGATTATTTCCTCCGGCATTGTGCACCGCCAGTTCAATCGGTGACATCGATTCGGTCTCTTCTACAAGTTTTACAACTGAATTCACATCCCCTACATCGGCCAGATGCATCTTCGCTATCGCACCGTCAGCGACTAATTCACTTAGCGTGCTTTGCAGTTTTTCTTCGCTGCGTCCAGCGATAACCACCGGATAGCCACCAGCCGCGAATTTTCTTGCTATGGCGGCACCCAATCCATTTGATGCGCCAACGCCTGACACTAATACCGTACCTTTTTCCTCACTTTCATTGTCAACCACAGCCTCCACCCCCAATTACATATGTTATTTATGTTAATTTTCTAGTTTGGTTTCACTCTAACGCGATAAACTGAATATATCGTAAAACCGTGGTTGTGTTTTAACGCACAACGGTGCGCTGTTCGGGTTTTTTTAATAACTCAGCATGATATTGGATCAATAATGAATAAATCTACTAATGTTGTAACGCTTGAAACATTGTCCTGCAGCGCTGGTTGGCGCAATTATTACTTTGTAAAACTTGTAACTGACGATGGCATTGTAGGTTGGAGCGAATTTGATGAAGGGTTTGGTTCTCCTGGAGTAGGTGCGGTAATTGAACAATTATCACCACGTGTTATCGGTCAATCAGTAATGTGTCACGAGCGGATACGCGAAGAACTTTATTGTGCCACTAGACCGGGTGCAGGAGGCGTAGTAGGGCAAGCGCTTGGGGCTATTGAAAATGCGTTATTGGATGCAAAAGCTAAAACTCTGGGCTTACCGTGTTATGAATTATTAGGTGGAAAAATTAGAGATCGACTTCGCGTTTATTGGTCGCACTTTGTGAGTTGGCGCGCAGGACGTATCCCACATTACCAGCCAACGATCATTGACCAGCAAGGAGTGAGAGAGATATCTCGTGAAGTCTCACAAAGAGGCTTCACAGCTGTTAAAACCAATATATGGCGTTACGAAGATGGACAAATTAAAGGATGGGCTCCAGGATTTGGCAGTCCATTTTCGCCAGAGTTAAATATTGATCGAAAGGTATTAAAAGGCTTACGGGAGCACCTAGAGACCATTCGAGAGGAGGCCGGACCTAATGTCGATATTCTCTTGGATTTGAATTTCAATGCAAAAACAGAAGGGTATCTCAAAATTTTACGGGAAATAGAGGATCTGGATATGTTTTGGATAGAGCTTGATACGCGAGATCCAGATGCTCTAGCTTATATCCGCTCTCAAAGTCCACATCCTATCGCGTCCTGCGAAACCTTGATTGGGGTGCAACAGTTTTTGCCCTTCTTGCGTCGACAAGCATTGGATGTTGCCATTATCGATACGCCCTGGAATGGTGTTTGGCAATCCATGAAGATAGCTGCTGTTGCCGAGGCTCACGAAGTAAACGTCGCATGTCATAATTTCTATGGTCACTTATGCACGATGATGAATGCGCACTTCTGCGCGGCCATTCCTAATTTGAGAATTATGGAGGTGGATATTGATCGCATTCAATGGGATCACGAATTATTTACGCACACGCCAGTATATGAGGAAGGCCACCTTATCGTCTCTGATCGGCCGGGTTGGGGTACCGATCCTGTTGAGGAGGCTATTCGTGATCATCCTCCAATCAAAGCGCACGGTTTGATGGGTCGTGGCCGAACACAAAGCCAAACGTAGTACAGTTGGGCAAATATTTAAGACTTAAAGAATCATATGAATGAACAGGATAAAAAAACCCTTTGTGTCGCTGGTACAAGTGGACTTGTTGGGTCAAACATCACGCGCGCAGCGCTGTTGAGGGGTTATCAGATTAACGGGACGATGCGTGATTGTTCGGATCATGCAAAAGCGCCATTTCTTAAAGCCCTTGATGGTGGAGACAGGTTGAATCTATTCGCTGCGGATATGAGTATTGATGGCGATTTTGACGAGGCTACACGGGGCGCTGATGGTCTTTTTATCGCTACTTTAATTCCCGTCTATAAAGGACCTACAGGCACACTCGCAAAAGAGATGGATGATGAACAAGGCTACCGAGAGATCATAATGCCAACAGTCAACGGTTGTTTGAATATCATGCGATCAGCTGTGCGCAACGGGGTAAACAAAATAGTTATTTGTAGCTCCACCAGTTCGACCAACCCAATTCCTCCCGTTTCTGTAAAAAACGAGGTTGATCACTGGTCTGATGAAAACGCACAATGTCGTGCAAAAAAATATACATCTGCAACAAAGACCGTAATGGAGAAGGCTGCATTCAGGTTTGCGAAGGAACATGACATTAGATTGAGTGTCATCATGCCGACCGGCATGTTCGGACCAGTAATCATCCCCGAACATATGGAGAGGAACCCTCACGTTTGGCTTAGCCGACTAATAACAGGGGGTGCAGGGAGACACGAAAAAGTACCCAATGACTCGATCTCTCTGAGCCACTTATACGATTTGGCCGATCTATTTTTGGCTGCTTATGAAAAGGCAGACGCGAGAGGTCGATATTTTGGGGTCTACGGCAGTTGGCATTGGCAAGACATCTACAGCGAGCTAAAACGAATACTTCCTGACATGCAAATGCCACTACCTATTACTGATTCTGCTGAACGTCCGACTCAATTTGATTTCACGCGTCGTAACAGTCTCGAGGTTCCGTTTCGAGATATTCAAACTTGTCTTCGCGAGACGGTCGAATGGATTCAGTCAAAGCCCTTCGGTTAACGTTGAGCAGTAATATACGTCAGATTCAGCTTTGAAACAGAATTTGAGACGCATTATATTGCAGCACTCGCACTTTTCCCTTGCGACTTCGTATTACGATGGTACTATCGTTAACCTCGGAAATTGGGTTACCACCTTGTACCGGGAACCAATAGGTTACCGCCTGTTCCAAACTGCTCTTGAAGTAATTTCACGATACAAAAATTTCGCGAAAGCTTTGGGAGTTAGTAAATCAATAAATGGTAATTTAGAAATTTAATATTTAGGGAGCATTTATTAATGAAATTTAAAAAAACTGCAGCGTGCTTAGCGGGTCTAGCATTCGCGACAGGAGTAGCTGCTAAAGAAAACAATGTCGGTATTTTCGGCACTTCTGGCAAGACTATGGGTGACCATACTTATATCGCGCAAGAAGGCAAAAAAGCTGACAACATTCGTGAGATTCTGAAAAACGTTACGTTACCTGATGGTTTCGCAATTGATCTTTACGCAATCGTTCCTGATGCGCGTGATATGACAATGGCTCCACAGGGAACCGCTTTGTTTGTTGGTACTCGTAAAGATAAGGTCTGGGTTGTATCAGATCGTGATAGAGACGGTGTAGCTGATGAAGTTAAAGATTTCGCACCATCTCTTACATTTGATGTGCCAAACGGTGTTCAGTTCACGAAGGATGGTTTTCTATACATCGCTGAACGTAACCACGTTCGTTTGTTCCCAGCAGCTGAGTTCTTTTTTGAAGGCCCAGATGTCGTAGCAGTTGATATCGTCGCTAAGGGTGATTTAATCCCTGAAGGTGAAGAAAGCTACAACCACACCGCGCGTGTGATCGACATCGGTCCAGATAATAAGGTCTACATTTCTCTCGGTCAGCCGTACAACGTTGCTCCAGAGGACAAGCTAGAGCTTTACACAGAAACTGGTATTGGCGGTATTATCCGTATGGACCGTGATGGTTCAAACCGTGAAGTCTACACATATGGCGTTCGTAACTCTGTTGGACAAGATTTCCATCCAGTTACTGGCGAACTTTGGTGGACTGACAATCAGGTTGATGGAATGGGCGATGATATCCCACCAGGTGAGCTAAACCGTCAAACTGCAGCTGGCCAGCATTTTGGTCATCCATGGTTCGGAGGCGGTACCGTTAGAACTAACGAGTACGCAGGTCAAACTCCTCCAGAGGGAATCGTACATCCAGCAGTTGAAACAACCGCTCACTGTGCTGATTTGGGCATGGCATTCTACTCAGGCGACCAGTTCCCTGCTAAGTACAAGAACGCTATCTTCCACGCTCAGCACGGTTCTTGGAATCGTACAACACCTTGTGGTTCTAGAGTGATGGTAACTTTCATCGATGATGAAGGTAATGCCACCATGGAGCCATTTGCTGAAGGTTGGTTGAATGCAAACCAAGAGTACGACGGTCGACCAATGTCTATCGCTATGATGAAAGACGGCTCGATGCTCGTATCAGATGATTACGCAGGTGCGATCTACAAGATCACATACGTCGGTAATTAAGAAGAGTAGTAAGAGAAACCCCCGGTCTTGTGCCGGGGTTTTTTTTTGTTTGGAGTGAACAGTGAAAATTGTTGCGATTTTTTGTTTAGGGTTTATTCTTTCCAGCCAAAGCTTAGCGGCGGACATAGAAAACGGTAAGAAGTTATCGTCTCAATGCTCAGTTTGTCATGGTAAGAATGGAATTTCAAAATATCCTGAAGCGCCGAATTTAGCCGGAATGAGTTCATTATATTTTGAAAAGTCCATAGTCGACTACCAAAAAGGCGAAAGGCATGATCGTAGAATGAGTTTGATCGCTCAAAATTTAACGTTAGAACAGATTAAAGATTTAGCGGCTTGGTACGCATCGTTTGAGATAACCGTCAAGATGCCAGAGCTGTGAGCCGAGCACTAATTTTAATTCTGTTAATGTTCGTAACTTCTGCTTCCAGTGCCAACAAGGGCTTCGTTAGCGTAGAGCAATTTCTCAGCGAGTGTCAGGCAGAGCAAGAACCATGCATGGCGTTTGTTATGGGTGTCGTTGAAGGCGCTCGCCACCAAACTCGAGAGCGACTGAAGGAGCAACCATACGCGTTTTTGGTTCATGGTAAGCCAGTGTGTCTTCCTAACTCTTGGAGTAGTCAAAAATTAACAGAAGTAGTCATATCTGTTTTAAAAAATCAACCGCAAACTAGACCTTACTCAGCCGTTTCCGGCATCCTAATTGCGCTATCCAGTGAGTCAACGTGTGATTCAACCTAACTTAACTCAAGGGTTTTAAACCAAATTAAAAAGCCGAATATTGCAACAGAGTAACGGTTTAATATAAGGCCACACTATCGTTTCTCCTCTGCCGACAGCCAATCGGTGATAGGCTTATATCTGTTCATAGATTGATGCTTCGCGTCCTTGTCATTAATGGCTCATAAAAAACCATCTATTTTCATCTCATTTTTTATCTTGAGTATTTTTTTCCTAGATGTATCTCAAGCTGTTGATATTAAACGGTCACCATCTTTTGATTGTTCCGGAGACATTTCTATTAGCCAAAAGGTAATCTGTGATTCAGCGTATCTCTCATCGCTTGACTTTGAGTTATCAACCCACATAGATGGTCTTAGACAATTACTCACCCGCACGCAATACTTAGTAGAGGCGAGGACCTTCGTGGAGAAAAGGGTCGAATGCGGCGATGATGTAGGCTGTCTCACGCAAATCTATGAGTCTCGTTTATGGCGTGTCAGATCTCGCGTCAACGATCTAAATCCTGTGGAAGGATCATGGGTGAATGACGAACACGCAAGTATAAGCATTGTGAAGATAGCATCAAAATATCGATTAATAGGAACTAGTCCTGGTCCAATTGAAGCGTACTGCAATGATGAGGCAAGCAAAGTTATTTCGAGGTCAGTTCAATTCGACAAATGGGATATGAAAAAAAATGGTTTTAACTATGCGTGGAGTGATACCTGCGTGTGGATTGTTCGAATCGTTGACAACCAATTGAATATAAACATCACTCAGGAATGCATGGAAGAGGATGGTTTTTTCGCCGGAGACTTTCGAAAGGGAGAATCGAGTGATCTTGCTTACGTTTGTTTTGAGCAGTGAATCTTGTCATCAACTTTCTTATAATGCTTATCTGGATGTAAAAGGGCCGTAGATCCGAATATTTACAAAAAATTAAATACCTGAGAATCGTAGTTACGCATTAGTAGTTGACTAGCGCTTAGGTAAAGACTGGGGGTGGGTTGCAATGGAACGGGAACGATATTTAAACTATATCGCAGGAGAATGGATTGATGGTGAGGAATTAGCGGAAGATATCAATCCTTCTGACACAAGTGAAGTAATCGCAGAGTACGTCAGGGCTGATAGACAACAAACAAAACATGCTATTGAGGCAGCTTCGGGGGCTTCATCAGGATGGGCGGATTACGGAGTTCAAGCTCGATCAGACTTACTTGATAAAATCGGTAACGAACTACTACGCCAAAAAGACTCTATTGGTATGCTCTTATCCCGAGAAGAAGGAAAAACCCTTCCGGAAGGCATTGGTGAGGTTACTAGAGCAGCCCACATTTTTAAATTCTTCGCTGGAGAAGTTCTGCGACAAACAGGTGATTTATTGCCGTCCGTTCGTGGCGGTATCGATGTGGAAATAGTAAGAGACCCCATGGGCGTAGTCGGGATCATTTCGCCTTGGAATTTCCCAGCTGCTATTCCAGCCTGGAAGATTGCTCCAGCCTTAGCTTATGGAAATGCGGTCGTATTCAAGCCGGCGGATCTCGTGCCTGGCACAGCCCACGCTATTGCTAAAATCATCGTCGATGCTGGGATTCCTAGCGGTGTGTTTAATTTCGTCATGGGCAGAGGCAGTGTTGTTGGTGATGAAATTGTGACTAATCCTAAAGTAGATGCAATTACTTTTACAGGTTCAGTTACGACCGGCCAGAATGTTGCACAAAACGCGGTAGCACGAATGGCGAAGTTTCAACTAGAAATGGGCGGGAAAAATCCTTTAGTCGTATTAGATGACGCAGATTTGAATAATGCTGTTGAGTGCGCTGTAAACGGGGCTTACTTTTCAACAGGACAACGCTGCACGGCGTCATCCCGTCTCATTGTCACTGAAGGTATTTATAGCCAATTCGTTGACGCAGTTATTAAGCGTTTGGATGGCTTACAGGTAGGTAATGCAATAAATTCGGATACGAATATCGGTCCAGTCGTTGATAAGAATCAGCTCAATCAAGACCTCTATTTTATCGAAGAAGCCAAAAAAGAAGGGGCAAAACTAGCGTTCGGTGGTGATTTGCTGAAACGTGATACAGACGGTTTTTACCTCCAGCCCGCATTATTCACCGAAACCAATAACGATATGAGGATCAATAGAGAAGAAGTGTTTGGTCCCGTTGCGTCAGTTATTCGGGTAAAAGATTATGAAGAGGCGCTAATTGTAGCTAACGATACCGCGTTCGGACTGTCCTCTGGCATCTGTACTACGTCTCTAAAATATGCGACACACTATAAACGAAACGCTCAAGCCGGAATGGTCATGGTCAACTTGCCCACGGCTGGAGTGGACTATCACGTTCCTTTTGGTGGACGGAAGGGGTCCAGCTATGGCTCCAGAGAGCAAGGAAGATACGCCCAAGAATTCTATACGACCGTGAAAACTAACTATATCGGCGCTTAAGAGCTCAATTCATTGTTAGCGTTACGCTTTATTTGGATTAGTAAAAATTTATGCGAATTAGGTACCAGGTAAAACTAATTTAGATGCTACAGGAGTCAACTTTGAATCGATGTAATTTATATTTCAAGGTAGGATGGGATTTATAGAATAATCCTCTTACGACGAAGGACGGACCAGATGTTACAAGAACGATTAGAGCCCAAATGGATTGACTGTTTCGAAAAAAGCTTTACTTTAAGTGGCGTATCCGAAGGTCACGTTGTGGCGATTCTATCCGAAACCCAGTCCCGTCCGGTTTTATCCGACTTAGCCGAGCACGCATTATCGAGATTGGGAGCGAAACCTGTAAGAGTCAGTGTTCCGTCTCCTCCATTGAGAGATCCATTGCCCGTTCGATCTACTGGAGCGTGTTACGCGCTAGAGGGTTACGAAACGTTGTTATCAGCTTTAAGTGATTGCGATTTAATTGTTGACGTCACAGTTGAGGGTTTACTTCACTCTAAGGAGTTGCGAAAAATCATTACGAACGGGGGACGCCTGCTTATGATCTCAAATGAGCATCCGGAGGTGCTCGAAAGATGCATGCCTAACTCTGCTTTGCAAGGTAAGGTGGATAAGAGTTTAGAGCTTTTGAAGCAAGCAACAGTTATGACGGTCACCTCTGCATCGGGTACGAATTTGCATGCTGAAGTGAAGGATGCTCCGTGCCGGGGTGGAGCAGGGTACTTGAACGCAGAAGATAATGTCGCTTATTGGCCTGCTGGGCTCGCATTGTTCTTTCCTCTTGCCAATACAGTCAATGGAACTGTCGTTCTGGAACCTGGGGACGTTAATTTAACTTTTAAACGCTACTTTGAATCAAGAGTCACGCTGCACATAGAGAATGATTTTGTTACATCAATCGAAGGTAATGGGCTTGACGCTAACCTCTTACGCGCGTACTACGAAGGATGGGCTGACGATGACGCCTATGCCATTTCTCATTTGGGTTGGGGCTTGAACCCAAGTGCTCGATGGGAAGCGCTCATGATGTACGACAAACAACATGTTAACGGTACCGAGCTACGTGCGTTGGCAGGCAGCTTTATGATTTCAACAGGCGCAAATGAGTTCGCTGAACGATTTACTAACTGTCATTTCGATTTTCCCATGCGTAATTGTTCAATTAAATTGGATAACTATGAGGTCGTCAAGGAAGGGGTCTTACAAGGAGACCTTGCCTGATGAACGCGTTGACGCTAACTGCAAAACGAGTCGATGGAAATCCCAGAATTAGTTTCGATGAAGCTGGAAGCGGACCACCTCTTGTTTTTTTGCATGGTATTGGTGGGAACCGCACAAATTGGAGGGAACAGCAGTCTGCTATGGCTGACCTGTGCACTACAATTTCATGGGATGCCCGAGGTTATGGGCGATCAGAAGATTATGAGGGGCCGCTAGAATTCCGACTATTTGGCGAAGACTTAGCTCGATTACTAGATGCCCGAGGAATCGAGAAGGCGCACCTTGTCGGACTATCGATGGGCGCAAGAATTCTGTTGGATTTTTTCTCGTTCGCTTCTAATCGAGTGGCAACACTTACGCTTTGTGACTGTTTTTATAGTTTTGGTTCTGCGCTAAGCTCGGACAAACAAGCGGAATTTATCGCGCTACGCCAAGAGCCACTTCTCAAAGGAAAAACGTTAGCAGATTTGGCCCCGAATTTAATTCATTCTTTGGTTGGTCCTAATTGCTCGGAAGATATCAAAAACAAGATATTTGAAAGCATTACAGCCCTTCATGTTGATTCTTATTTAAAAACCATTGCGGCAAGTACCACCTTTGATGTCATAAACCAACTTAAGGACATCAATGTTCCCGTGCAATTGATGTTTGGCGAATATGACCGTTTAACGCCACCAGCGATCGGAGAGAAAATGATGCTAGAGATACCTAACGCCCACATGAACGTTATTGAGAATTCAGGTCATCTGTGCAATATGGAACAGCCTGTTGCATTTAACACTGTCTTGAGAAAATTTCTCGAGTCGAATTTAACTTTGGCGTCATTTAAAAGTTAGGTCGTTAATTTCCAACGTGCGGATATTCATAGAAACATGACTAAAGAAATTCCTATTCTTATTTGCGGCGCAGGTTCTGTAGGTCTATCCCTAGCAGCGGAAATGGGTTGGCGTAATATCGAGAGTATGCTTATTGAGTCAGGCGAAAGTTTGAACCCTCATCCTAGAGCGAATGCCGTAGCGAATCGAACAATGGAATATTACCGTCGATGGGGTGTTGATAATGCACTCACGGAAGCGGGGATTCCTCCAGATCATCCTGCTGATTACTATTGGGTCTCTAGCTTGCATGGCCGCAAACTCCATCATGTATCACTACCACCATTTAAAAAAATAAAAGAAATTCACGAGAATGATGCTGCAGTTAAAGAGGAGCATACCTGGTCTCCCTATCTAAAGACTATTGCTGGACAAAATGAAGTTGAACAGATTCTATTAAATTATGTTCAATCAAAACCTTCTTTAGAGTGCGCATTTAATACAAAGCTTTTGAGGTTCAAACAATCTAAAAATGGTGTGACATGTGAATTGCAGTCTCAAAAAACAGGTGATATCGAAATTGTTCGATGTCAATACTTGGTTGCTTGCGATGGAGGCCGATCTACGGTGCGTGAGCAGTTAGGAATCGGATTAAGTGGTCGATCGGATCTTGCTCGTTTTGTATCCATTTATTTCAGCGCCCCAAATTTCAACAGTTGTCATAAGTTCGGACAGGCAAACATTTTTTTTCCGTTACATCGAGATTATGCTGGATTTATTCTCAATTGGGATAGTGGTAAAACGTTCACTTACCATTTGATGCTTGATGATGATCAAGACTGGGAAGGCGTTGACGCAAGGTCTGCTATTGAGCGTGTTTTAGGTACGTCAACACATATTGATGTCATATCAATTCAGCCCTGGACCGCCCATGCATTAGTGGCAGATCAATATCAAGATGGTCGCGTTTTCCTCGCAGGAGATGCAGCACACCTCTTCACCCCGACTGGTGGATTTGGGATGAATACAGGCGTCTCTGACATTATCAATCTAGCTTGGAAGTTACAAGCCTCCCTTGAGGGTTGGGGTGGGACTCATCTGCTGCAAAGCTACTTTGCAGAGCGACATGCGATTGGTGTCCGTAATACTTCTGAAGCTGCGCACTGCTTTGACAGCCTTAATGAAGTCATGCAATTTGGAGATGAATTAGATGAAGAAAGCTCAAAGGCCGAGTTATTTCGTCAGAAGTTATCAGAGAAACTGAGGGATCAGGAAAAACTTGTCTCCTCCTCAGGCACGTTGCTCGGTTACCGCTATGAAGGCTCACCCATTGTGATTCCAGACGGAACAAAAGAGCCAGCAGATAATCCTCGAATGTATCAGCCTATCGCCCGTCCTGGTCATCGTGCTCCTCATATTTGGCTCGAAGAAGGGGTGTCTATTTTAGATAAGTTTAGTACTGGATTTACGTTGCTAACATTTAAACCATGCGATACTGAGGTGTTAGAAGGTGCTGCGAAAGCAATTAATTTTCCATTACAGGTGGTTTCAATAGAAAATAAAGCGGCTGCAACACTCTACGAGAATTCATTCGTTCTAGTGAGACCTGACTTGATGATCGCCTGGCGATCAAATGAGCTTCCGCAGAGCCCGAAGGAGTTTTTAGATAGAGTGCGCGGAGCTTAATAAGGGCATTTAGAACTTCAAATTCAACGGTCGGAGATAAATGATATGAAATTCAAAAGTATTTTCACGAGCCTATCAATCCTATTTTGTTTGTTACTGCCGGGATGTAGCCAACAAGAGGAGAGCATCCGTCTTGGATTCATTGATCCTCTATCAGGACCATTTGCGAATGTGGGTGAGCACGTGTTGAGGGAACTTCAACTATTTGTTGATGACGTGAATCAGCGTGGCGGAGTATTAGACGGCGTGAAATTCGAGATCCTACCAATTGATGGAAAGGGTAATCCTCAAGAATCGCTAATTGCATTTCGTCAACTGGTTGATCAAAACATCAAATTTTTGGTACAAGGCAATTCTTCAGCTGTTGCTGGTGCCCTAAGTGAGGCTGTCGCAAAGCATAATCAACGTAACCCAGGAAACGCTATGGTTTATCTTAATTATGGAGCGGTTGACCCAGTGTTGACTAACGATCGTTGCAATTTTTGGCATTTTAGATTCGATGCTGATTCTGATATGAAAATGGAAGCTTTAACCAACATGATGGCATCCGACTCAGCGATCAAAAAAGTGTATTTGATTAATCAGGATTACTCCTTCGGTCACGCGGTGTCTAAAGCGTCTAAATCAATGCTTAACAAAAAACGGCCCGATATAGAAATCGTCGGTGATGATTTACACCCACTCGCTAAGATTAAAGACTTTTCACCTTACATATCAAAAATACGAGCGTCAGGTGCAGACTCGGTCATTACAGGAAACTGGGGAGCAGACCTCGCGCTGCTTGTGAAGGCAGCCAGTGAGGCTGGGTTAGATGTGAGTTTCTACACACAATACGCGGGCATCGTTGGTGCCTTATCTGCGATGGGCGATGCAGCTGCTGATCGGGTCAAGCAGGTAACGATGTGGCATGTTAACGCGGGGGGAGAGGAGTCAGACAAGTTAACGCAAGCTTATCGCGATAAGTTTCCAGAAGCTGGTGATGATTTATTTTTTCTATCTTTGAAACACGCGATAGAGATGCTTGTTCTCGCTATTCAGACATCAAATTCAACCGATCCATTAACCGTGGCGAAAGCGCTTGAAAATGTTAGATATACAGGTCCAACTGGAGATGTTTGGATGCGCACCGATAATCATCAACTGATGCAACCACTCTATGTTTCAACGTTCAAAAAGTCTGGGGATGAGGGTGTCGAGTTTGACGTTGAGCGTATGGGAATTGGCCCGATGACGGATTCAATAACTAGAGCAGAGGACACAGTTCTCTCAACCACTTGTGATATGTTGCGTCCTATTTGATAGGGACTAATGTGCTAGCGCTAAGAAAATCAGATGAGCGTGGATTTGCCGATCATGGTTGGCTGAAAAGCTATCACACCTTTTCATTTGCGAATTACTACGATCCAAAGTTCATGGGTTGGGGGAATTTACGAGTAATCAATGAGGATCGGATCGCGCCAGGCCGAGGATTTGGAGAGCATTCGCACCAAGATATGGAAATTATTAGCTATGTATTAGCTGGTGAATTAGCGCATCGAGACAGTTTGGGGAATGTTGAAGGGATTCCAAAGGGGGACGTTCAACGAATGAGTGCTGGCAAAGGAGTAGTGCATAGCGAATTCAATCACGCAGAGGGCCAACAAACCCATTTTCTCCAGATTTGGGTCGAACCAGATATTAGAGGAATAGAACCTTCATACGAGCAGAAGACTTTTGCAACGCCAGATAAGGAAGGTGCACTAAAGTTGATAGTGTCGTCTGATGGTGATGCCGAATCAGTTAAAATTAATGCGGATATTCGTCTCTATGCAGGTCTGTTTAATGATAACCAACATGCCTCCTTAGTCATCGACCCACGACGGAAAGCATACGTTCACGTCATTCGAGGTTCTATTACGGTAAATGAAATCGTCTTAAATAGCGGTGATGGATTAATGATGTCTGAGGAGAGACAAGTGATCCTATCTGATGGTCAAAATGCTGAAGTGTTGGTCTTCGATTTGAAGGCAGACTAACAAACTACTGAGTTCTTTGTTGACCATACGTTAACCACTACGCAATTAGGTCGAGCACAAACAGAGAATAGTCGAACTAGTGCGACTAATGATGCCGTAGATGCCCAGGGGAACGCTTAATAAAGCGGGTTTCTTTCGGGTCTAAGTTTATACACATCGTTGCACAAATTAACGACCATATAGGTAAATCTACTGTCTACAATAGGTATCCAGTCGGCACCCGTGCTTTTGTAATCAGCCTCACCTGAGCCCATATTACCTTTGTAAAAGGCACTCCAAAATGTACGCTGTTTTGTGGGGACTCCATTTTCACATTGATATTGCATGTGATAAACATGCGAATTACTGCCCGGAGCAAGATCAATTAATAACTGAACGGACACCCGTTGCGTTAACGGATTAAGCTCTATGTCTTTAGAGTAAATATTATCTCCGTATTCCTCCCATTCTGCATGCGCAGATGACGATATCAACATCAGCAATACAAATATATAACGCATTAAGATCTCCTAGGGTTGCACCTGTTGGAATCCCTATATCATACCTTACTGACTACGAGCCTACACGGACCCTTTGACCTCCGCTGACGGGAGCGTAAGTTATCTCCAATTTGGAGCTAGGGCTCCTACAACTCACGAACCAGGAGATATCATCGACTGTGAATACAATCCTGTATGCTATTCATGCACTGATTAACTCGCAAAAGAGAATGTTATGAATAGGTCTTTATGAGTCAGTCTGAAAAACAAACATCCGGTTTTAGTCATGCGGATTCACCACGTCTAATGACTATGATCGCGCTCATTATCGCAGGAGAGGCTATATTCTCCCTACCGTTTCACGTAACCCGATTCTTTCGTCCCACATTCTTGGAAGTTTTTGAGTTCAGTAACATGCAGTTGGGGCTTGTCCAAGCTTCCTATGGCGTGATTGCAATGTTGGCGTATTTTCCGGGTGGGCAGCTGGCCGATATGTTTTCTGCGCGCAAACTCTTAGCCGCGTCGCTGATCGCGACAGGGCTTGGCGGACTCTACTTCGCGCAGATTCCAGCCTACCAAGGCCTGCACTTACTCTTTGGCTTTTGGGGGTTTACCACCATCCTGTTATTTTGGGGCGCGCTGATTCGTGCCACTCGCGAGTGGGGCGCAGACTCGGCCCAAGGGCGCGCCTTCGGCATATTAGATGGTGGCCGCGGGTTATTCGCGGCATTGATTGGCGTGATCGCGGTTTTTGTCTTACGTAGCTTTTTTCCCGACGATGTGGCAATGGCCACTGATGTTGAGCGTATTTTGGCGCTTCAGTATGTGATTTATTGTTATACGTTTTTCACTTTTTTGGCAGTGCCTTTAGTTTGGCTGTGCGTGCCCGAACCGGCAGTGGGTCTAGTAAACGCGAATTTATTCGCCAACAGGCCAGGCCCCTTGCGGCGTACGATCGATGTCATGAGATTACCAACCGTTTGGTTACAATCACTCATCATTGTAGCGGCCTACGTGGGGTACAAGGGCATCGACAATTATTCTCTGTTTGCCTATACCGCTTATGCGTTGAATGAAGTTGAAGCCGCTGAGTTGACTGCCTATAGCGTTTGGATACGCCCTCTTGCTGCCGTTGGTGCTGGTCTTCTGGCGGACCGTATTTTGCCGTCTAGGGCAACAGCCTTATGCTTTGCACTTATGATATTTTGTTTTGGGTTTCTTTCTTTAGATACCCCAAATGTGTCCCTGATTTGGATTCTGTTCGCCAATGTGATTGTCACTAGTGCCGCCGTATTTGGGTTGCGCGGCATCTATTTTGCGATGTTCGAGGAGGGTCACGTGCCAGCCCTCGAAACGGGCACCGCGACAGGGCTGGTTTCTGTCATTGGTTTTACGCCGGATATTTTTATGGGCCCTATGTCCGGATGGATTTTGGACCGCTCTCCGGGTTTGCAAGGTCATCAAGACTTTTATCTTCTGATGGCTTGCTTCGCTTTTCTCGGACTACTTGCAAGTGTGTTGTTTGGTCGTATCGCAAGAAAGCCTGCGCGCAGCTGAACCAAAAGTGCAATCGAGCAACATTCGACTAGCAAGCGACTCGCAACTAGATGCAAAAAAACGCATTAGTCGATTTGTCCCTCCTAGGTTTTCAGCTACTGGATAACGCCCAGGTTTTGTGATTTTTTTTAACTGTCCAATTAGGTAATACATTTGGTTTGGCTCCAACTTTTTAAATAGGAAAATTCACCACAGTAACCACCACAATGTGCTTTCCTTACGATCTCCCCAGAAGCATTGTAGAAGTTAGTTCCACAACTTTTAAATAGTATAAGACCCAGTTTTAACAAAAATATTTATAATGTTAAAACAACAACTTATGCGTTGTACTTAAAGCAATATGAGACAGTAATAGATACAAAAAAGCCGATGTCTTTGAACACCGGCTTAAATGATTTTGGCTCCTCGACCTGGACTCGAACCAGGGACCCACTGATTAACAGTCAGTTGCTCTACCAACTGAGCTATCGAGGAATTGGAAGGCGCTTATGATAGTGATTCATAGACGGTTGGTCAACCAGGCTGTTAAATGACAACTTTTGAGATCGCTTCCGACACAAACCCAATATTTTTAGAGTTTAAAGCGGCAACACAGATTCGACCACTCTCGATCGCATAGACGGAATGCTCCTCTCGAAGCTTAATTACTTGCTCCTTTGTTAAGCCAGAATAAGAGAACATACCTTTTTGCTCCGTAATAAATGAGAAATCAGCACCAGGGCAAAGCTTAGCAATGTTTGTCGATAAATCTAACCGCATTTGTTTAATTCGTTCGCGCATCCCGCCCAGCTCCTGAATCCACTCGCTCTTGAGGTTTGAGTCCGCGAGAACCGTCTCAACCAAAGCTCCACTGTGTATTGGCGGATTGGAGTAATTCGTACGTATTAGACGTTTTAATTGACTCTGTACTCGTTTTGCTTCGTCAGCAGTGGCAGACTGGATCGATAAACCGCCGATACGCTCACCATATAATGAAAATGACTTTGAGAATGAATTCGAAATAACCAAACTCGGACATTTTTCAGCGAATAAACGGACCACTAATCCATCCTCATCGAGTGAGGATCCAAATCCTTGATAAGCAATATCTAAAAATGGTATCAACCCACGATCAACGACGACTTCAACAACAGTTCGCCATTGATCTTCGCTTAAATCCACTCCCGTTGGATTGTGACAGCAAGCATGTAAAAGCACGATCGACTGTTTGGGCAATACTTTCAATTGCTCAATCATTCGGTCGAAAGCGATACCTCGCGTCTCTGGATCGTAATAGGGGTAAGCATTAACGGTTAGCCCTGCATTTCCAAATATACCCCGATGATTCTCCCAGCTTGGATCTGAAATCCAAACATCTGAACATCCAACTACCTGCTTGAGAAAATCTGCGCCGACCTTCAATGCGCCGGTACCACCCAATGTTTGAGCGGTAATGATACGGTTTGCATCTAAAGCCTCTGAATCCGCACCAAAAAGCAGCGTTTGCACTAACTTATTATAGTTAGCGTTACCGTCAATTGGCTGGTACGATCGAGCACGTTGCTTCGCTACGATCTGTGTCTCTGCGGATTTAACACAGCCGAGCAATGGGACTGCGCCGTTATCATCATAATAAACACCGACACCTAAGTTAACTTTATTGGGATTAGTGTCTGACTTGAAGAGTTCTGTTAATCCTAAAATAGGATCTCTGGGCGCTAATTCAACTGCGCTAAAAGCTGAGTTCATCATATACTGGTCGCTGATAAGATAGAAATAAGAAACAAACGGGCGATATTGTACCGCACGTATTCATGCAAATTCCACAAGAAACAAGGTTCACGAAATTTTGTCCTCAGAAAACTTCATTCGATTTCCCAATAGCCCCTTTTTACTCAACCAATTATTCGAACCGGCGGGAGATCAGCCCAAAGCTATTGAGAGTCTCCTAGACGGGCTTAGCACGGATTTGTCCTATCAAACGTTGCTGGGCGTTACGGGCTCAGGGAAGACCTTTACGATGGCTAACGTGATTGCTCGATCTGGAAGACCCGCAATCGTTATTGCACCCAACAAAACGCTAGCAGCACAACTTTATTCGGAATTTAAAGAGTTTTTCCCAAAAAATTCGGTGGAATATTTCGTGTCGTACTATGACTATTACCAGCCAGAGGCTTACGTGCCGTCTCGAGACCTCTTTATTGAGAAAGATTCCAGCATCAATGAACATGTCGAACAGATGCGGTTGTCAGCAACTAAATCGCTGCTGGAACGTGACGATTCAATTATTGTTGCTAGCGTTTCCTGCATTTATGGTATTGGGGATCCGGTTGATTATCACGGGATGATATTGCATCTAATCGAGGGAGACGAGCCGGGTCAAAGGAAAATTATCCAGCGACTTGCCGAGATGCAATACGAGCGCAATGACATGGATTTTCATAGAGGCGTATTTCGGGTCAGGGGAGATGTAATTGATGTTTTTCCATCCGAGAATTCTGAACATGCTATCCGTATCGCACTTTTTGATGATGAAATAGAGTCTCTATCAGTGTTTGACCCATTAACCGGCCACATCATTAACAAGGTAAAGCGCTACACTGTTTATCCATCAAGTCATTACGTCACGCCTCGAGCTACTGTACTGAGAGCTATTGAGGCCATAAAAATCGAGCTGCGTGAGCGAATAGCTCAATATCAAAAGAATAGCCTACTTGTGGAATGCCAGCGTATTGAACAACGCACTAGATTTGATCTGGAGATGCTCACCGAAATGGGTTTTTGTAAAGGAATCGAGAATTACTCCCGACATTTATCAGGTCGAGACGAAGGAGATCCACCACCAACACTAATCGACTATTTGCCAAAAAATGCAATTATGTTCATTGATGAATCTCATGTAACCGCGCCGCAGATAGGCGGCATGTACAAAGGGGATAGGGCACGCAAGGAGAATCTCGTTAATTATGGTTTCAGGTTACCCTCAGCACTAGATAACAGACCATTGCGATTTGATGAATTTGAGAAATTAATGCCGCAAACCGTTTTTGTTTCTGCAACGCCTTCAAAATATGAACTCGAGAAACAAGAGCGCGTTGTTGAACAAGTCGTTCGGCCTACCGGGCTTATCGATCCGGACTTGGAAGTTCGCCCAGCGAGCACTCAAGTAGATGACCTTCTGTCCGAAATCAATGTGCGAGCCAAGCTTCATGAACGGGTGTTGGTTACGACGCTTACCAAAAGGATGGCCGAAGACTTGACTGATTTCTTAGCAGAGAACGGGGTCTCTGTTCGCTATTTACATTCCGACATAGATACCGTAGAGCGTGTTGAGATTATCCGTGATTTAAGACTTGGCGAGTTTGATGTGCTCGTTGGTATCAATTTGTTGCGAGAAGGGTTGGATATACCAGAGGTTTCTCTAGTAGCGATTTTAGATGCCGATAAAGAGGGCTTTTTAAGGTCGGAACGATCTTTGATACAAACCATCGGTCGCGCAGCTAGACACATTAACGGCCGAGCTATTATGTATGGTGACAAGATTACCAACTCCATGCAGCGCGCAATTGATGAAACAAACCGACGACGTCAGAAGCAAATCGAGTTTAATTTAGAAAATAATATTACGCCCACTGGTATTGATAAGCGCGTGCGTGATCTCATTGAGGGTGTGTTCTCCGAGAAGGATACGAGTAAGAACAAGATTGACGGAATAGAAACCAACAGTGAAATTAAATCAGAATCAGATTTATTGGTGGAAATGAAACGGGTCGAAAAACAAATGCGAGAAGCTGCTAAAAATTTAGAATTTGAAAAAGCCGCAAAGTATCGAGACGCTTTAAAAGACTTAAAAGATAAATTTTTATCGGGATCCTTCAGCTAAAGACAAATGATGAATGACAAAAATCTGAAAGTTTGTGTGGTCTGTACAGGAAATATTTGTCGCTCACCGACTGGAGAAGCCGTACTAAGAAAAAAAGCGGATGACAGAGGGTTGCAAACGTTATTTTCGTGCACCTCTGCTGGGACTCATGCCTATCATGAGGGGGAGACGCCTGACCCTCGTAGTAGAAACGCTGCCGCAAAAAGAGGATATGACATGGGCAGTATTCGCGCTCAGCAGGTTTCAGAAGCTGACTTTGAAAAGGTTGACATATTTTTGGCAATGGATCTAGAACATCTCGAAATACTTACCAAGATAAAACCAGAGCATAGTACAGCTGAAATCATGCTATTCCTGGAATTCAGTCGAACCTTCTCACGTCAAGGTGTGCCAGACCCTTATTACGGCACAGAAAACGGCTTCACCCGCGTCCTTGATATGATCGAAGAGGGTGCGGATACATTTTTAAATCAAATGTATCCGCAACAACCGTCAGTTTAATGTCTCAGCAAAGATTCCGAAAAATTTAATTCGGGTCGTCTTGAGTTTCGACTTGCTGTAAAGGTTCACTTTGAGAGTCTACAGTCGACGCCTTGATTTGCCTCCGACGCTTTCGTTCCTCACGTGCTTTTTCCAATGCCTCATCATTTGATGATGAATCAAGGTTGACCTGCCCTGCAGACGATGAAGTTTCAATCATAGTCATTCCAGCGGGCAGTACGACTGGCTCGTCCTTTTTTGGAGCTTGTTTTGGAGTCGCTTGTTTGACGGGAGTAGCTACGTTTTCCGCGTCTGTAGATTTAACTGCCTCAACCTGCCCATTGGCTTGTTCTGCGCTCGGTGCTTTTGCGGCCTGATGGGTCGTCTCGACCGCACCATTAGAAACGGTTGAGATTGAATCCGGTGCGGATTTTACCGAGGACGTTTCTCGTCGATCTGAGCGCTCAGTTGGCGCAACTGGCTTAGGGCTATTGACCGCAACATCATCAGACAGACCTGCTGATTGAATCTGATTGGTACTACCCTGAGCTTCAACCGTTGAATCCTGGCTGCTGACCACCTCCGTACTTTGGTCCGAAGTTCGATCACCCCGTCGATTGCGACTTCTCCGATCGTTATTTCTGCGTCGACGTCGACCATTCTGACCTTCTCGTTTTTCAGCGCTCGGCCCTTCGGCATTTGAAACAGGCGCAGCGTTATTGGCATTTGTTGCTGTATCTATCGGTTCCTGAGCCGTCTCTTGTCGCCTCGACGCATTTCGCGAGTTAGTATCGTCAGAGCGGTTATCCTCATCTCGTCCACGACCGCGTCTAGGGCGCCGACGATTATTTGAGTCGTTACGGTTACGTCTTCGATCATTACGCTCGTCATCTCTTCCGCCTCGCCTACGGTCGGACCGTTGGTTTCGGCGTCTGTTGTTCGAAGTTGGTTTTTCTTTTGGCTCGCTGGGCCCAAATAACGCGGTAATTAAACGCTTGAAGAACCCGGTCTTTTTGATCTCCGCTGGAGGCGGTGCCGTGGGCGTGATTCCCTTGACTGCCGCAGAAGGTTTCTTGATATCTTGTTTCTTCTCTTTCTCGGCCCCATCCTCGACTACTGCGTCTGCGAGGTCATAGCTGGCAACGTCTGTATCAATTTGGTCGAGCTCATCATGACGGATTCGCTTGACAGAATAATGGGGTGTCTCCAATTGAGTATTAGGAATTAATACACAACTGACTTTAACGCGATGTTCGATCGCGTATAGTTCATCCCTTTTTTCGTTGAGCAGATAAGAGGCGACTGCCACAGGAACCTGAGCATGAACAGCGGCTGTGCTCTCTTTCATTGCCTCTTCCTGAACAATGCGGAGCACGTGAAGGGCCGTTGACTCAACAGAGCGAATATTTCCTGTGCCGCTGCATCTAGGGCAGGTTATATGGCTAGTCTCCCCCAGCGATGTCTGAAGGCGTTGTCGAGATAGTTCGAGCAATCCAAATCTCGAGATCTTACCAACCTGAACCCGTGCGCGATCATATCGAAGCGCCTCCCTTATGGTGTTTTCTACCTCACGCTGACTCTTACTATCCTCCATATCGATAAAATCGATGACAACGAGTCCCCCTAAATCACGAAGACGCAATTGACGGGCAACTTCGTCAGCTGCTTCAATATTGGTCTTACGAGCGGTTTCTTCGATATCACTACCACGTGTTGATCGAGCAGAGTTAACGTCGATTGAGACCATCGCCTCAGTGTGGTCGATAACAATCGATCCGCCTGAGGGCAACAGTACTTGCCTGGAATACGCTGATTCAGTCTGATGTTCGATTTGAAAACGTGAAAATAGCGGCGTTTCTTCTTGATACCACTTAACTCGATTCACGTTGTGAGGCATAACGTGACCCATAAACTGCTGCGCTTGTTCGTAGATCGACTCTGTATCGATAAGTATTTCACCAATATCTTGGCGGAAATAATCACGAATGGCTCGAATAACGAGGCTTGCGTCCTGATAGATTAAGAAAGGGGCTGTTTGACTCTCGGCGGCGCCATCAACTGCTTTCCACAATTGTGTGAGGTAGTTTAAATCCCACTCCAACTCCTCTGCGCTACGTCCTATGCCTGCAGTTCTAGCAATGACGCTCATACCTTTTGGCAAATTTAACTGGTCCATTGCATCACGCAATTGGGCACGTTCTTCACCCTCGATACGCCTCGACACACCACCGCCTCGTGGATTGTTCGGCATTAATACCAAGTAGCGACCCGCGAGACTGATAAACGTGGTTAGTGCAGCACCTTTATTTCCTCTTTCATCCTTCTCGACTTGCACAACAAGCTCGGTGCCTTCAGAGATGACATCCTGGATGCGAACACGTGTTGGGTTTGCCTTAGGATCCTTGAAATAGGATCGGCTTATCTCTTTGAAAGGAAGAAACCCGTGCCTCTCAGCACCGTAATTAACAAAGGCCGCTTCGAGACTAGGCTCGACACGTGTAATGATACCTTTGTATATGTTACTTTTCTTCTGTTCCTTACCTGTTGTTTCTACATCTAGGTCGAGGAGTGTTTGTCCATCGACGATCGCAACTCTGAGCTCTTCAGAGTGAGTTGCGTTAAATAGCATTCGCTTCATTTATATTCCCCCGCGCAATTATCGCGTGTGGGAGATCAAACCGGCGCTAATTTTTGATAGTTTCGTTCAACTATTTCAATAAATTAAATAAATAAATTCTTTCGTTGTCTCGAGTAATCGTTTTCTAAATTAATATCTTTCCGGTTTTACTGAGCCCCCGCAAACTAACGGCGTTGGCTTTTTAAATCTCCCGCACTGTCGCGTGCGCGTAAATCATTTACTATATCGCTACTTTCGTTTTTCATTATTTAGGTGAGCGAAATTAACCTTAGGACGAGCCTTCAATGTATTCGTTGAGAACCGACCGGCTAACTAACAACGGGATTTATACCCGGAGGCCGTACGCTCTTTATGAGACCGTGGCGTTCTCGTCGTCAAACGACTCGTGGTCGAATTATAATTGAAAATGAATAACTTATGTAAAGATCGTGTGAATCACGTCGAAATAAGCCACGACGGCGAGGATCAGCGCATCGACAATTATTTACTAAAGATACTTAAAGGCGTTCCCAAGAGTCACGTATATCGAATTCTTAGTAGTGGAGAGGTGCGGGTGAATGGGGGTCGAGCTAAGCCCAACCGGAGACTCGCGGTGGGTGATAAGATTCGAATCCCCCCAATAAGGGTGGCGCAAAGGAACCAAGGCACCGCACCCCAAGATCCTGAGCGATTTAAGATTCTATATGAAGACGAGGATATCTTAGCGATAGATAAACCTGCTGGACTCGCGGTACATGGAGGCAGCGGTGTCTCCTCAGGGATTATTGAACATTTAAGATCGACACGATCCAACCAGCCTTTTTTGGAGCTTATTCATCGTTTAGACAAAGAAACGTCAGGGGTGCTATTACTAGCAAAAAAAAGATTAGCCCTTACAAATTTACACACGCAGATTAGAAACAACCAAACTAGAAAAATATATCTTGCTTTGGTACCAGGCCAATGGGACCAGAAAATTTCTAAAGTCGACCTTGCACTAAGAAAGTATGTGTCAAAGGCAGGGGAGCGGCGTGTGGTGATAGATGGCGCCAATGGAAAACCATCTTTAACGTTATTCAAGGCGCTTGAAGTAAATGAACAGACAAGTTTAATTGAAGCAAACCTCAAAACAGGCAGAACACATCAGATTCGGGTGCACTTAGCCCATATAAATTTCCCGATCTTAGGTGATGATAAGTATGGAGATTTTCGGCGCAATAAAATTTTTCAGAAATATGATTTGAAACGAATGTTCCTTCACGCACATAGATTCTCGTTCACTCACCCCAAAAGTAGTGAGAAAATCACAATCGAATCTCCTCTCCCTGTGGAACTTCGAGAAGTAATGAGGTCTATCGATGGGGCGCAGAGTAACCAAAAGCAAAACAACTAGATGAAAAATTTTGATTTGATTGTATTCGATTGGGATGGAACGCTTGTCGATTCCACTGCGCATATCGCGAAAAGCATCCAAAACGCCTACGCCGACAACGATCTACCGGTTCCAAATGAGGCAGCAGCGAAACACGTCATTGGGCTTGGGCTCGTTGATACGTTCAACTACCTATCACCAGACCTCACCAAGGAACAACATCTGGGTATCGTCGATCGATATCGACACCACTTTTTAGATGCTGATAAGACAATTCATTCCTTTAAACACGTAACGGAAGGACTTCAAAATTTAGTCGATAGAAATTACCTGTTAGCAGTGGCGACGGGCAAAAGTCGAGAAGGTCTTGATCGAGCGCTGACGAAAGTTGATTTCGGACATATGTTTTCAATCACTCGTTGCGGCGATGAGGGTTTCCCCAAACCGAATCCCGATATGCTTAATTTTATTATGGATGACCTAGGAGTCTTCCCTGATCGGACGCTGATGATTGGCGATACGACGCATGACCTACTGCTCGCTCATAATGCGAAAACAAAAAGTATCGGGGTGACCTACGGCGCACATGAAAAAAATAAGCTTGCCGCGCTCAATCCACTAGCGTGCGTGGATAGTTTTGAGGAATTAATGGCATGGCTGCTCGAAAACGGTTGATATGCAAGTCCTCGGATATCCGAGAGGGCGGTGATGGAGTACGCTTCACGGTCCTTGATACAAGTGGAGAGGAGGCGCCAGCCTTCGTTATTCGCCACAAGGGTACCGTTTCTGGCTACTTAAATAGGTGCGCTCATATCCAAGTTGAATTAGATTGGCAGCATGGTCAATTTTTTGATGACGAATCAGAGCTTCTTGTTTGCGCTACGCATGGTGCTTTGTATCTTCCAAGTACAGGAGAGTGCATCGGCGGACCATGCAAAGGAGCTTTTTTGAACAAAGTAAAAATCAGCGAGGAAAATGGCATTGTCTACTTGATCGACCATGTAGAGTAGTCATTAGATAAATAAAAGTTTTCGCCATTTTAAGATTTTAAATGTGAATAATTTGTTAAGAAGAAGGTATTTATGTTTTTAAACTCATTCATTAAATTGATAATTATTTTTAGTGCAACATCATTGTTACTAGGATGTAAAGCGGATTCGCTTGAAATCAAGTTAAGCGATAAGGACATCCAGTCCGCGATCGCTGGGGAAGCGGTCGCGATTGATTTTGAGGCGGAGTTCAGCATGCTTGGGGAGCTCGATGATGAAAATAAGGCTACCTTGGATCAACTCCTTGTGTTGGCCGAAGAATTTCTTTCACTTGACGATTTTGAAATCGCGAAAGGTGATTTTGGGGCCAAAGTTCTTTTGGAGGGCTCAATTCCATTAACAGCAAACCCGGAAGAAGAGAGCCCCTGGTACGTGAGCGTCTCTCCTTATGATAGTGAGTTTTATATCGTTCAGTTAAAGACCGGTATAAAATTCGATAGACTTGAGAGTGCTATGAGCGATATTAACTTCCTTCTCTCTGCCGACCCATTTCATCCAATCAAATATAAATTGAAAGCACCAGGCAGCACAGTTATAGCACCTGCGGTGGAGATTGGCGGTATTACTCATTTGTATTACGCGGAAAAAATCGACAATAGACTTACTATGAATTTTTCAGGCGGCCCCTTTGACAGCACCGGTGGTGGCTTCTTAGTCAAATTTAAATAACTAAAAATGGATAACTTAGAGAAAAATATACTGACCGATTTAGCCCAGGCTTCTCTTGTGGAACAACGGCGAGCGAGACGCTGGAAAATATTCTTTCGACTGACTTATTTGGTATTGGCAGCGGTCATTTTTGTCACCTTAACAGCAGATGACAATGGTCAAGAAAAGGGACCCCACACCGCGATTATAGACATTGACGGCGTGATTGCTTCAGGAGCCCCTGCAAATGCTTACGATGTGATTGCCGGCCTCGAAAGGGCGTTCGAAAGCAAGGATGTAGAAGGAATCATCATTCGTATCAATAGTCCTGGTGGAAGCCCGGTTCAGTCGGAACTGATAAACCAGGAGATCAATCGCTTACGTAGTTTAAAGCCAGATATACCGGTTTATGCGGTTGTGGAAGATCTTTGTGCCTCAGGTGGTTATTACGTCGCCGTTGCGGCTGACACGATATATGTTGCTCCGTCCAGTATTGTGGGATCAATCGGAGTGAGAATGGATGGGTTCGAATTTACGGAGGCCTTAGATTCATTAGGAATTAAACGTCGCTTACTGACTGCAGGCGAAAATAAGGCATTTCTTGATCCATTTTCTCCCATGAAACCTGCGCAACAAGCTCACGCGAAATCAATCCTGAACAATATTCACCAGCAATTTATTAAGGCCGTAACTATCGGGCGAGGAGAGCGACTTCAGGAGAGTCCTGAGATTTTTTCTGGATTGGTTTGGACAGGAGAGCAGAGCATAGAACTTGGACTTGTTGACGACTATGGCAGCGTTCTATCGGTATCCAGAGACGTCATAGGTGCGAAAGAATTAGTCAATTATTCTGTTCAGGAAGGCTTTGGCGAGAGGATAATCAGAAAATTGGGTGCTGAAATTTTATATAAAACAATGATATACAACATATATTAACCGTAATTTATTAAAATTTACGGTAAGCGCACACCATAACTTCTAAGCATTTTGGATAAGGCAATTAGCGGTAATCCGACCAACGCGGTCGGATCAGGGCCGAGTATCGAATCCAGAAGAGTAATTCCCAAACCTTCAGACTTAGCGCTACCAGCGCACCCGAGTACGTCCTCCGCGGCAACATAACGCTCAATTTCTGAGATCTCGAGCACCCTAAATCTGACCTTCGTGCTGATTACCTCAGAATGATAGCGGTTTGTGTTTGTGTCCCAAACACACAAGCCGGTATGAAAAAAAGCGGTTTTTCCGCTTGCGTGCTCCAATTGATTAACAGCATTGTCTGGCGTCCCGGGCTTCGACAACCAACGACCCTCGCATTCAGCGACTTGATCTGAGCCGATAATAATGTGTCGCCCTGTCTTTTGCTCGGCCACAAATCGAGCCTTAGCTATCGATAATCTTTCAGCGCACGCGATAGTGCTTTCCTGATCGAGAGGTGTCTCATCCACGCGCGGCGACTCAATTTGAGCATCTGGACAAATCCGTTTCAGTAACTCTTGACGATAGATTGAGGTAGAAGCAAGAACAATTGTCGGATTAACCTCGGAACTCATGATTCATTATTTAGCTAATAAAATTTTGACAAATACGCATATAATCAATATTATGCGCGCGCTATGACTAACCGACCTGTTATTGACACACTGGAGTTTGCCAAGAAAGAACAAACTCAAGATCTAGAACTTAGGTCAGTTGACCTAGCTAGATTAACCGATGAGTCGACTATCGTAAATGACATAGTTACGGCGAACATCACCGGGGGAACACAAACAGACGGGAAACCATTTATTGACTTGAAGATTTTAAGCGGATTACGACTGACTTGCCAACGGTGCCTTGGTTTATTTGACTTGCAGATTAATTCGCACAGTCGGTTTATAATAGTCCGCAGAGAAAATGAACTATCGGAGGTCTCTTTGGAGGAGCAGCACGTCAATACGGTGCTTTCGGAAAAAGAGCTGGATCTTGTGGACTTTGTGGAGGAGGAACTGTTGTTAGCATTGCCAATGGTTCCGCTCCACGGTGAAGGTAAGTGCGAGAGTCCTCGGTTATTGGATATCGAAACAAATCCAACGAACCCATTCAAGAGGTTGAAATAGGTATATTAAATTTAAAAAATTTGGAGTAATTACAAATGGCCGTACAAAAAACTAAAGTTTCACCATCCCGCCGAAATATGCGTCGAGCACATGATTCGTTGTCTAGCCCAGCAATGGCAGTAGAGCCAAGCACTGGTGAAACACATCTCCGGCACCATATTAGTCCGAATGGCTTTTATCGCGGTAAAAAAGTTATTCAAAAAAACGACGACTAAATATAGGCAGGTATGTGCAGTGCCTAAAATTTTAGGCACTCCAGCTACTTGGGACATATATGGATCAAGTAAGTCGCTTTGCCGTTAAAAGATCGGCGTACAACTAATGACTATAAGACTAGCAATCGATTGCATGGGGGGGGACTTTGGCGTAAAAGTGACGGTTCCTGCAGCGATCCATTTCGTCAAATCCCATCCAGATACCCACGTCATTCTTGTGGGCAAGTCAGATCAAATTAAAAAGAGATTAAAACGTTATCCTCACGACAGTGAGCGAGTGAGCGTCATAAATGCTGACGAAATTATAAGTATGGATGAAGGGCCTGCTCAGGCACTACGCACCAAAAAAAATTCATCTATGCGTATTGCGATAAATCTAATAAAAGATGGACGAGCGAACGCGTGCGTTAGTGCTGGCAACACAGGAGCACTAATGGCTATTTCGAGGTTCGTACTTAAAATGCTACCGGGCATTGAACGTCCGGCAATTGCCTCATTTCTGCCGACTCATAAGGGACAGGTTTGCATGCTCGATCTTGGCGCCAACGTAGATTGCTCTGCGGATCATTTATTTCAGTTTGCCGTTATGGGTAGTTGCCTTGTCACTTCAAGCGGAGGTCCCACATTTCCGAGCATAGGCTTATTGAATGTTGGGTCGGAGGACATTAAAGGCAATGAAGTTGTTAAGGAAGCCTCAGAACTACTCAAACACAGCTCTCTTAACTTCAAGGGTAACGTTGAGGGAACAGACATATACAGAGGGACTACCGACGTGATCGTATGCGACGGATTTGTTGGGAATATCGCATTAAAAACATCTGAAGGCTTGGCTCAGATGTTGGGCAAATACCTCAAAGAAGAATTTCACCGCAATGCATTTACAAAAACTTTAGGATTATTGGCGTCTCCTGTAATCAATCAATTCAAACAGCGTGTCGACCATCGGCGGTACAACGGAGCTAGCTTATTGGGGCTAAGGGGAATTGTCGTTAAAAGCCATGGGGCGGCCGACTTATACAGTATGGGATTCGCGATGCAAAGAGCTTATGAAGAAGTAAAACACTCCATGCTGGACGCCATTACTGATAATATTCAGGTGCCTGAACAGAAAGAGTTGTGATGTACTCAAGAATTATTGGTACAGGGAGCTACCTTCCGAAAAAAACTGTAACGAATAAAGACCTCGAGAAATTTGTAGATACGAATGACGAGTGGATCGTATCGCGTTCCGGTATCAAACAAAGGCATTTCGCAGCGGATGATGAACTCACCAGTGATCTCGCCGAAAAAGCCGCCAAAGAAGCAATCAAACAGGCTGGATTAAATAACGATGAGATAGATCTCATTATTGTTGCTACAACAACTCCTGACATGGTCTTCCCAAGTACCGCCTGCATTGTTCAATCCAAGTTAAATATTCCGAGCTGTCCGGCGTTTGATGTTCAAGCCGTATGTTCAGGCTTCGTTTATGCGTTGAATATAGGTGACCTATTTATTAAAAGTGGTCAGGCAAAGAATGTGCTCATCGTGGGTGCGGAGACATATTCAAATATCCTTAATTGGAATGATCGAACAACGTGCGTTTTGTTTGGAGATGGAGCTGGCGCTGTAATTCTATCGAGTTCACAGAAACCAGGAATTTTAAAAACCAGCGTTCATGCAGATGGAGCCCTTCATCAACATCTTTGCGTTCCCGGTTGGGTTAAAGGTGGCGAAGTCGTTGGTTCCCCGATGGTGCAAATGGATGGAGGCATTGTCTTTAAATTCGCGGTAAAGGTTTTTGAGGAGACTGCGCTCGAGTTACTCAGCGCGACAGAGAAAACCATCGAGGATCTTGACTGGTTTATTCCTCATCAAGCTAATATCCGCATTATGGAATCTACAGCTAAAAAGCTAAAGCTTCCCTTAGAAAAATTAGTGTCTACGGTTCATCACCACGGCAATACCTCAGCGGCATCAATTCCTTTGGCTTTGGACGAGGCAGTAAAGGATGGTCGCATTAAAGAAGGGGAGCTTATGCTATTTGCTGGAGTTGGTGGTGGCTTTACATGGGGTGGGGCTCTTGTTGAATTTTAGAAGAAAATAAGGGATTAGAATCGTGACATTTGCTTTTTTATTTCCAGGTCAAGGATCTCAATCTGTAGGTATGATGAGTGCGTTTTCAGAATTGTCAGTTGTTAAAGACACTTTTGAAGAAGCCTCATCGATTATGCAAAAAGATATGTGGCAACTAGCTCAAGCTGGCGCGCAAGAAGAACTTGCAATCACGACCAATACACAGCCGTTAATGCTCATATCAGACGTAGCTATGTATCGAGCATGGGTCGAACTAGGAGGACATCCACCATCCATCGTAGCCGGGCACAGTCTAGGTGAGTATGCGGCGTTGGTGACTGCGGGTGCGCTTGTGTTCTCCGACGCTGTTTCCCTCGTTCAGAAACGGTCAACGCTAATGCAAAATGCGGTTCCTCCTGGCATTGGTGCAATGGCAGCCGTATTAGGATTATCTGACGA